>Ga0214544_1002093_pt1 | contig 42092 bp, 22 predicted proteins | sample CNSS3metaG_FD_160074 | JGI IMG/M metagenome (GOLD analysis project Ga0214544, IMG submission 160074) | Root nodule microbial communities from cowpea collected in UCLA plant growth center, Los Angeles, California, USA - CNSS3 | ecosystem: Host-associated > Plants > Roots > Nodule | place: USA...
GTGTCCCTGAAAGGAAGAAGAGAAGTGAGTGGAGATTGTAGTGTGATAAGTGTGATGAGCAGAGAAAGACTTACAGAGAAGGGAACCAATAGAGTGGAAGGGAAGTGTGTTGAGAGTGATAAACAGAATGGTAGAGAAGATGATGCAAGGAGTGTGGAAATGATGGTTTGAGCAGTTTTCGAGTGACAAGGTGGCGCCATATGAGTGAGCGGTGGTTGTCGGTGTCGGAGGGACATTGAGACAGAATATCCCTCAAAACACGGTACAATTCATTGGCTTCTGTTACTGTCAACCCTGCATTGAGCAAGTCTTCCACTTGCAATTCCTTCACACTCTTCACCATCTCCTTCCCTCCTCTATCAAATCTGGAACTTGAATGAAAAGTTGCAGAGGGGTTGTTGAGTTTTTGAGTTTGAGGTGATTCAAGTGGATCATGCAGTATCTTCACACCACCTAACGCTTCCAACTCAGTATTATAAAAAAAAAAAAAAAAACGTTGAGATGTTTGACCACTATCGAATAGAAAATGGTTTGGATTATCGACGTTATCGCTGAGAAAGGTTTTCTTTTTTGAGGTGATGTTTGTGGGAGAAAAATTAAAATTGGGATGAGGCACCAACTTTATTTGCCGCGTGCTCTGTTTATTATACCTACCAATGGAGTGAGTTAGCGGGTAGATATGTACTGGTACTAGGTAAATAAGTCAGTGCTCAATGATTTATTAAACTGATTGACTCAATATATGTTAAAAAAAATTAAAATAACAAAACCAACATATAATATATATTATAAAATGTTTTTTATTCAAATAAAAATATTATATTTTGAGCACAAATTTCAATTTAATCATCACTTAAACTCTCGTATCAAATATTTGTTTGGCATGAGAATAAGCTTTCCATCCAGAGACCTCGTAGGAACTTAAAGAGTCGTTTTTCTAGTTGTGGAGTTTGGGAAGCCGAAGTTAAAGTATTAAACAGAGGTGGACAAAAAAAATTGAATTTGTGAAATGAATTCATGATAATTTAAATTTATATACTTTAAGTTATTTAAATAAAGTTAAATTTATATTTAACTTTTTTTATTTTGGAATTTCAAAATTAATTTGCTTTTAAATTGAGCTAAGACAGTAGAGAATATGGTCAATTCAAATTGATTTGGGTTAAAGATTAAAACAAATTGATCTGATTAGAATGATATAATTAACTCATCACGGGTCTAAGATTGAAGTAGCTCAAGTCAAATAATCCAGTTCAGTTAATCCCATTCAAAGAATCAAATCAAGTTGACTTAAACCGAAAAATGTAAGAAATTGGATGTAACACCTATTCGTAATAGCGGTGACGAAATGAATACTATTGTAAGAAAAATATAAAGATATATAATCTAAAAAAATCTTTTAAGATTTAAAATATGGGTGAAATCGTTCATAGATATTATTTGATAATGAAAATGAGTTGGAACTTGTTATTAACATGGTATGTAGTAAATGTGTTCAAAGGTGTAGGATTTTGTTATTTAATGATAAGGCTATATATCCTTTTCTTGTATAATGTTATGAAATCTATGAAAAATTTGACTTCTGAATAAAAGAAAACATTGAACATCGAAAAAAGTCATCCAATTTGGTATACAAATATAACACCCGAAATATTCTCCAAATACATTAATAAAGACAATATCATACTTCATAATTACATCGCAAAACAATCTGTTAAAGAAAACATTATTATAGAAATATATTTATACATAGATGTCCTAAACAAAACAAAAAAACTGTAAAATACATAACAATCTCAAAACAAAAGGTATAGTTCAAAAAAAATTATATTATAAAATAAGTAAGTTTATAATAAATTTAAATATATTCAACAAGTTTTATTAAATAATTTTGTTAAATCTAATTATTTATAAGAAAAAATAATTGATGTAAAGGTACCAATGTCCTATTTATAATTAAGTCTCAAAAAATTTGGTGACTGAGTTGTTGGGTGATGGAAGTAAAGAAGTTTAGTCTCCAATGGCAGTGCAAAGGGTTTTGGAGTCAGAAGTGGTGAGAATTGTGGAGAAATGCAGCACCCTGAATCATGCGAAACAAGTTCACGCCCATATCTACCGCAACAACCTCCACCAATGTTCCTACGTAATCACCAAGCTCTTACGCCTCGTCACCTCGCTCACCCATGTGCCGCTCCACTCCTACCCTCGCCTTATCTTCGCACAGGTCCACACCCCAAACCCCTTTCTCTGGACCGCTCTCATTCGCGCCTACGCCATCCGAGGACCCCTCTCCCAAGCCCTTCGCCTCTTCTGCTCCATGCGCAAACGACGCATCACTCCCGTCTCCTTTACCTTCGTCGCTCTCTTTGCCGCTTCCGGCGCCGCTCAAGATATCACTTTGGGGGCGCAGCTCCACGCCCAGACACTCTTGGTTGGTGGCTTCCATTCTGATATGTACGTCAACAACGCCATGATTGATATGTATGTGAAATGTGGGTTTACGCGTTGCGCGCGCAAGGTGTTCGATGAAATGCCTGAACGGGATGTCGTTTCTTGGACCGGGCTGATTGTTGCTTACGCGAGGAGGGGGGATATGAAGGCGGCACAGGACTTGTTTGATGGGTTGCCTGTGAAGGATATGGTTGTTTGGACTGCGATGGTTACCGGGTATGCGCAGAATGGCATGCCGGAGAATGCGGTGGAGATTTTCCGGCGGTTGGTAGATGAGGGTGTCGAGATTGATGAAGTTACCTTGGTTGGTGTTATATCTGCTTGTGCTCAATTGGGTGCGTCTGTTTATGCTAAGTGGATAAGGGACATTGCTGAGAGTTCTGGATTTGGGGATGGAAGTAGTGTCCTTGTGGGGTCAGCCTTGATAGACATGTACTCAAAATGTGGTAATGTGGAGGAGGCATATAATATCTTCAAAGGAATGAGAGAGAGAAATGTCTTTTCTTACAGTTCTATGATTGTGGGGTTTGCTATACATGGCCAAGTTCATGCAGCGATGAAGTTGTTTTATGACATGTTGGAGACTGATGTGAAACCAAACCATGTTACTTTTGTAGGGGTGCTTACTGCGTGCAGTCATGCTGGCTTGGTAGACCTAGGGCAGCAGATCTTTGCTACTATGGAAAAGTATTATGGTGTTGCTCCAACCCCACAGCTTTATGCTTGCATGGCGGATCTTCTTGGTCGAGCTGGATACTTGGAAAAGGTAATACGGCTTGTTGAGAGAATGCCTATGAAGCCTGATGGAGCTGTGTGGGGGGCACTTCTTGGAGCATCATACGTCCATGGGAATCCTGAAGTTGCGGAAATTGCTTCCAAGCATTTATTTGAGCTTGAACCTGATAACATGGGGAATTATTTGTTGCTTTCTAATACCTATGCATCAGTTGGAAGATGGGATGATGTGTCTAGGGTCAGGAAATGGATTAGAGAGAAAAATTTGAAAAAAGATCCAGGGTGTAGCTGGGTTGAAGGAAAAAATGGAATGATTCACAAGTTCGCTGCTGGTGACGTGAAACATCCACAAATTAATGAGATAAAGAAGGAATTAGATGAACTTTTGGAACGACTCAAGGGTATTGGATATCAGCCGAACCTAAGTTCGGTGCTCTATGATGTTAATGATTATGAAAAAAGGCTGTTACTAATGTCTCACAGCGAAAAACTAGCGTTGGCATTTGGATTGCTGAGTACTGATGCCGGTTCCACCATAAAAATTATGAAGAACCTTAGGATATGTAAGGATTGTCATATTGTAATGTGTGGAGCATCAAGACTTACTGGAAGAAAAATTGTTGTGAGGGATAACACGAGATTCCACCACTTCTTTAATGGGGCCTGCTCTTGTAGAAATTTTTGGTGACAGAGGCTAGTGCAATATGCGGGTGAATACTGACGAATCGGTGCTGGAAGGATAACATAGTGACCTTTTCTTATTTTTGGTAAACTAGAGGCGTGTATAGAGTTGTTTTGTGCCTGCCTAGACTAATCCATTATAAAAGGATATTGAAAGTTTAGATAAATTGCTCACCTGTTCATTTTACAGGTTGTTCAATTCATCATTGAGGAGTGTTAAAAATGTAGAAGGAAGTCAAGCGATTCAGGTGAAGGTAGTTAGTAGACAAATTTTTTACCTCGGCAATGCAAAAGTCTGTACAGATACATGATCAATGCAGTTCTGTAGCAACATCAAGTGTTGTTACGTAAAGAGGAGGATTTTATGGCAGATGGATTGCTCTACATTAATCAAGGCCTGAATTTATATATTGACAATGACGAATAAAGCAATGGTTAATAGTAGAAAGCAAGGAACAAGATACTGAAGAAACAGACTAAGGCCGGCCCTTATAATTTTTGGTCTTTAATTTCATCTCGTCTATTGAAAGATCTATCTCCAATTAGTTTGGAAGAGTTATAGCAGGCTACTACAGAATACCTAGAGAGATGATTCTTTACATGAAGCTATACTATGATTATGGATTGCTCTCCAGTGAAAATTTCTTTATATTTTCTTACCAAAAATCTAGCTTCTTCAGAATTTGGATGAGTACATTCACTCGGCTGATAGATATTGTTAGAATGTGTTGAGGTGCTATTTGGTGAATGAGTTTTACTATTCCCTTATGCTACTCCTTTCTGTTACAATTGTCTTCTGTGTTATAAAGATATTAATATGGGATGAATAATGATATGATGATTGCTCCAATTCTTCCTTTTACATAATTTTCTGTTGAAATGAATCCTGAACTTGAATTCAAGATTATTTTCAACTAATGGACTGTTTAAAATAATAAAATAAAAATCTAACCTTATACTATATTACTTTTAAAATAATAAAATAATCCAATATACTTCTCTATCTTTATCACCCAAAAAGGTACATTACAAAAATGGCTTAGCATTTTAAAAGTATTCTCAGACCAAATGTCTGTTCAGTGATACCAGGTAGGATTTTCTTTTTTTTCATTTTTTCAATTTACTAAAAACTCTTGCCTCTTGAAACGTTTGCACACAGGATTATTTGGGTGGTTGAAATCTAAGACAAATAAGTCTTAAAACTATGGAAAATTATTTTTTGAAAAATTTTGTTTTGACAAATTTAACAAAGTTTCCATAAATAAAATTAAATAGATTATTTTTTTTTATTTTTAACCAAAATAAAGTAATAAAATATTTTTTTTTATCTAAATAGGTAGTTCAAACTATCATTTTCCTACAACTATAGCAATTATTTTGGGTTTCCTTTCTACTTTTTTTTTTCTTATTAAAACGTGTGAAATCGAAATTTACTAGAAATATTGGATTCATAAATCAGTTGCTGTTTGTAGTTATAAAATTGTTTTAAAAACAATAAATAATTTTTTTTATCTTAGTCTGGTACGAACACTGAAATACAGTTAGACAAATTATTATAATTATCTAGTAACTTATTCACATACAATTTATTTTCTTTTATTTTAATAACTACAGTCCTATTTGATTTCTTGCAGGAAGAAATACACATGAAAATTTGATTTCTTAATTTCCTTGTTTTTCATTATTTAAAGGACATCCAATATTTTAATCTGTATTGAATTTCAAGATATTTTTACATAAAATAAAATAAAAAAATTGTATTTAACTTTTTGTTTTAATAAAGCATATCTTATTAACCTGTCACCACCATTGTAAATGATTTGAAAACACCCTTTGAATCACAAGTGGATGTAGTGGTGGAAGAGAAGAGAAATGCACTAAATCCAACGAGAAATGTTTAACTTTGATTTCAATGTGCAATTTAGATTATTTATATTGTATAGAGTTAAACTTTCCATGTTGTTATGCATGCTAATTAATCTCAAACATATTAGTAGATGAGAACTGAGTTATAATCTTGTTTGTATTTTAATTTAACTCATACCTGTTAAGAATAAACTCATTTTTGTTACTTGTCTTATGAATACCCCTTCTCCCCCACCAAAAGGGAAGACACCCTTTCCCCTCCTCCAAAAGGAACTTCAACTTTAATTGTTTATCACTTTCTGCTACATTTATTAAGGTTGGACAAAGAGAGTTATGTATTTATTTGCATTACACAGTCATGTAAGGAAAGAAATAAGAAAAAAAAAAGTGTTAAAATTTGGTTGATTTTTCAAGACAATCTGTTATGCATTGTTTGCTTCTTGACAGAAGGAGAGTATAAGAAATAGATGGACAGATGAAATGAGGTTTCAGCCTTTGGAAAGTTTAAAGCAAATTTAAAAATGAGGTTTGCTATTTAAAATTTATTTTTAAACTTTTTTTGGTGTAAAATTATTTAAATTGTTGAAATTAATTTCGTTTAGTTCTTTTTCAATAGATAATAAAACTAATTTGTTTAGTCTTTTTCATGTACTTTTTAATCGTTATCTTGAGTTTGAAAATTAGACTCATTCTTATCACTAACTACTTCTTTTTATTGTTACTTTCACCTATGTATATATTCTTATTATCTTGTATATTTAAAGACCACTCACTTGTATTTTTTAATTCATTTTTGTGATGCAATTAAATCCTAAAATTTTTTCTAATTATGGATTTTTTAATAGTTTGATTCAAAATTTATAGTTGACCTATCTATCTATCTATCTATCTATATATATATATATATATATATATATATATATATATATATATATATATATATTATGTGAAATAAAAAATTATAATATGTAAAACACTACTAAAAATAAGTATATAAAAAAATGAGTTAAACAATAAAACTTGATTGTAGTTGTCAAGAAAGTAAACTCGATTATAGACTTGTAGTATTTTGAAGTCTCAAGTCTTATTCTCTTTCTCAAGTCTCAAGCTTTTAATAGACTTGTAAAGTTCATTTTAAGATTAATCATTAATAAAAACAATAAAAAAAATATTGTTTTTCTCGGTTGGAATCTTAAACCTTAATCCCTAGACAAAATCAGATAAAAGAAACACATTTCTAATCCTAATACAAATTCAATAAATAAAATAAAAACAACAACAACACAAATAGAAATAAAAATATACTAACCAAAAATGAGAATAAAAAAATTGGTACATACAAACAATAGAAGATTCAAGAATTGAATTTGTCAAAATCCTCAAAATAAGAACTCTAGACTAGAAGAAACCGATGAGAGACAAGAAGTATAATCACTAGATGAGAAGTCATATAGAGATACAAGAAAAAAATAAAACAAAAATTGAAGTCACATAAAAATAAAAGAATAAAATATAATCAAATTGATATTACATCGAGATAAAAGAAAAAATAGAATCAAAATTAAAGTCACATAGAGATAAAAAAATAAAATAGAATTAAAAATTGAAGTCACATAAAAATAAAAGAAGAAAATATAATTAAAATTGAGTATAAGAAAATAATGAAAATTAATCTTTTTTTTCCTAAAAAAATTATAATTTATTGAAAAAATATTTTAACTTATTAAATATCACTTTTTATACTAATAAAAAATTAGCATACAGTAATAATAATTTAATTAAATTTTATTTTCAAATATAAATTTATAATTAATTTAATAGAGGTATATTATTATAAAGGTTAAATTACTCTTTGAATCCCTCTATTTGTCATGAAATTTCAGTTTGGTCCTCAAGTTTTTTGTTGTTTCAATTTGGTCCTCATTTTCTTAAAAATGACTCAATTTGGTCCTCACCGTTAACTTTGACTAGACGATGTTAAAGTTGACATGTGGCACAACTATGAAGTGACGCGTGTAAAAAATTAAAAAAAAATTCAAAAGAAATTCAAAAAAACCATAAATTGACACGTGGCGTTGACTTTAACACCGTCTGGTCAAAGTTAACGGTGAGGACCAAATTGGGTCATTTTTAAGAAAATGAGTACCAAATTAAGACAACGAGAAACTTGTAAACCAAACTGAAATTTCATGACAAATAGAGGGACCAAAAGAGTAATTTAACCTATTATAAAATTTTGTAATTTTTTTTTTGTCTTAAACATAATTTTATAATTAATTTATTAGAAGTATACTAGTACTATTTTTTTATACCTTTTTTCTTAAACATAATTTCATAACTAATTTAATCGAAAAATATTAATACTAAAAAGAGTTGAGACTTTTTTAAAAAAAATGTTTTACCTGCTTTATTTCTTGAATCGAGATGAAACTCATCTTTTGTTAAGACCTCTCATGTTGAGATTGTAATAAAAATAAGATGATAGTGTTGAAAAATATAAGTGTTTCTAAGATTCACATTAAATATTCATGAAAAATTTAAACACTTTGTAATTTTTGTAGTCATTTTTTCCAGATACAATCAACGTGCTTTCTTTACTCCATTCCTATTTATTTTTTCTATTTTCAGCAGACCACTTCTTACTTCCAATCCAAATAAAGTGTAAAAAAGCCTACAATCAGCTGTGTGCTTGTAAATAATTAATTCATGATTTATTAATATTAATTTTAGAGAAAAATAAAATTAATTTCTTAAAAGCTTTCTCAAAGTCGATAAAATAATCATATCTCACATTTTATTTACACTTAACATAAAACACTTGTCGGTTGCGTTTGAAAAAGTGTGTCATTGAACTTGACATCTTGTCTAGGAAGGATGTATCATACAAATGGATATACTTTAATGTAGACTTTTTTATGAGGCTTTATTAAGATTAAAAATTATGGTTTCTCTTTTGCTACCAAGCAAAATCATGATTCAAACTGATTGTATAAGTTTTAAAAAATTGTTTTAATGGGTTTTTTTTAAGATGTTTTTCGTACTTTACCTTTTTTAATTTTTTATATATACTATCCCTATTTCTTTTCTTTCCTTTTATACGTTCATATGTAAAAATATTTTATGAGTAATATTAATATAAGTGAATCCAGTTAAACTTAAAATTTATTTCTTAAGATAATATTATATTCATTTGAAATCTATCTTATCAATATTTACTGTTCGTAGGTTCTATCAAACTTATTATTAATGCATCACTATTGATATCTAATATCTAATATCACATCTAATATGTATATATTTTGGTGTAAAAAATCATACCAAATTATAATTTATAAACGGATGAAAATCTCACTTTATAAATTAATATTACAATATTAAATTAAATTTAAATTCATTTATTAAAGAAGTCTTTGCTACAAAAAATTTGGTCTACATATATATGAGTTTTAGAAAATTAAAATCATATATATGAGTTCATATGATTCATAATTTTTCTGCTTAGATTGTTTTCAACTCATCAACTCTCACTTATTTTAAACTTATCCATTTGTTTTGTCCAACAATGAAAATCCAAACGATGAAGGCATGCACAACAATAATGCGAATATTAAATTTTAATGCACAACCAAACTTTTATATTTTGGAAAATGGTATAATAATGCATGATTGTTAAGACTTTATCTTAGACTCGTTTCTTTTACGGGCCTTTCGATTAAAATAAATTATGGTTTCCCCCACATAAAAACATGTCACGACTCAAACTAGCCAATAACCACTAAACTTTTGAAAAGAGAAAAACATTTTATGTTTCATAATATACATTATTATAAGTTTCCAACGAAAAGAGAGTAAATGGTTCATGTCTTCGATCAAATTTGGCATGTTTAATTAATATGTGTTTTATATTGTTTTTTAAGATTGTAAATTAGCTGTGTTTGATGTCATTAATGCTTCATTTGATAAAACCAAGGGAAGTAAAAATGAGTGGACTAACAAAATAAAAGAAATTAAAATTAAAATTGTTTAGATAAAAAATAAAAACATATTAATTATATTTTTATTTTCCTATTTTTCTTTGTTATTACGTTTTCTAATATAATTTATTTTTCTTTCTCTTTTTTCTTGTTTCGTATGCCTTTCATTAATCACTAGTGCAAGGGAGGGATTTCACCGCAATTATTTTGACCTTTTGGTTTCGATTTTACACCTGAGACATATACTGACGAGGTAAAAAAGATTTGTTTATGCCGTGGTTCCGCGGTTATGAACCGAGGCATATGCGAGGGTTACTGCCTCGGTTCTGGAGGGAACCGAGGCCTAATGGGTATCATAAATTAAAAAAAAAAAACTTTCTGACCCAATAACAACAAGATACGTGATCATGATCCTTGTACACGCATATGCACCAACCACAATATACCACCATTCAAAGCCTAAATGCCGCTAGTGTGCCGTCACCACCATCTTCGACCACTGCATCATGCTGGAACAACTTTACGACACCTCCAATCACCTGCCTCGGTTAGATGTGACCCGAAGCATAAATTTTTGTCACCTGTTTAAAAATATCAAAGTAGCGAAAAAAATAAAAACTTTTAAGAGGTTTATGCCTCCGTTCTATGGCATAAAAGTTCAAAAAAATGACAAAAGTGTTACCGCATCTTCATATGTCTCGTTTGCACCTGAACCGATGCATATTAGACGCCGTAAAAAGTTCATTATGTGAATAATCCAAATGGAGAGTAAAATTTTGTTTGGTACTTAAGTATAGTTAAGTATACCTAATTCAATAAATATGCTTGTTTAAGAGAAATTATGAGATGATTTATGTATAACATGTAATATTTTGGTTGAAATCATAGAATATGGTAATTGAGGATCATTTAATATTTTGTTTATGTAATAATATATTCTCTCTTATATATACTGTCATGAACCAAAATTTCTTGTTCTTTGTGTGGATGGAGAGTCTGAAACATGATGATATATTTTAGTTTGGAGAGAGGAATATTCCATAGATTCCACTTTTTCATTTCTTTGGAGGACGATGAACTATCTAATTATATATCTTCCCCAGATATTCTGTCCAACAATGAAATCATCATGCACAACCAATAATGCAAATATTATATTCCTATGCACAAATTAACCCTTTGGATTTTGGGAAATGCTTCAATCATTCTACCATTTATATTAAACAAAATGTCTCTTTACCTAAGTTAAAACATCACCCATCCACCCACTTTAATACTTTTCCCTTTACAATTAATCCAAAGAGCTTTCACATTAACTCATAATCATTGGTATTAAACTTTTGTTAACCTCATCTCTCTTACATGCTCATATAATTTCTCAATAACATACACAATCTTTCAACATCAAAGTCAAAATGAACAACCCCTTCGTCTTCTTCTTCCAAATCTCTTAATTTGTATGCTGCAAAATACATTTTCTTAATTTTTTTTATCATCACTTTTTTAATACAAAACATTTAAACAATAAATTTATGATATTTCATCTTAACTTTTATTTTTTATCAATGTAAAATTTTGACTCATAATTGAATTATTTGCAAACATCAATCAAATGTGTCACCGTCTTATTAGGCTGTAATAATACAATTTTTTTTTTAAGATTTTACATGCCTAGAAATATGATAACTAAATACTTTTAATATTCATGCCAACCTTTCAATATTTTTTATTAGACTCTGTTTTGTTTTTAATTTATTGTTAGATTGAAAATGTCTTTCATATTATACACAAAAACTTATATTGTTTTAAACTTATTTTATATTTCCTTTACATAAATCAAGATTGATGTAAAGTATATCTTTTAAAACGTGTTAAAATATAAACTACTGGATTATTTTGTTATCGATGTTTAATCAGTTAATCAAACAATTTTGTCATGAAGATGAGAGAAATGAAGTTCCAAGATCACATATACACGGAAATTAAAGGCTCCATTTTTAATTTCTGAAGAAGAAAAAGAAACTCCCCTCTTGAAATACAAACAAGCTTAACAGAACAGAAACTGAGAAAACAATAGAACATTACAAGAAAAACGAAAAGAAATTAACATCAGAGAAATCAAAACACGACAGTGCGGTGTTACAATAATGGATGAGTCGACGAAAGATCCACGATTCACGATTCACGATTCACAAAATTCAGGTATCAATACATCATCAAGATGTCATTGTCAGCGGAAGCCATGATTGGTTGTTGGTTGAAGGGTATTCCATTCCAAGCATCCATGAAGCCACAATCATTGAACATCTGAGTCTCCTGTGCTTCATCCAACACCAAGTAGTTCGTGGAGTTTATGAAACCGATGATTTCGTTCAGAGAGTTCAATCTGTTGCTGAGTTCCGCCATCTGCGCCCTCAGAATCGCGTTCTCAGCTTCCACCTTCAGGAACACCTGCGTCGTCATGCCTATGTTCTTGTTCATCTCACTGTTCTCCTTTTTCAGCTCATCCAATTGCGCACTCAAACCCTCCAGGTGCTGCTGTTTCCTCATCCGAGATCTGCGTGCCGATTCCCGGTTCGATTGCATTCTCTTCCTCTTCCTCTCATCCACCATCTCTCGCTCGCCCTCGGACCCAGAGTTTTGCAGAGAACTCGAACCGGACGAACAGGCTCCACCGGGAGAACCCATCGCTGCTGCTATTTGCGCGATAATTGATTGATGAATCTTATCTTATCTCTAGCTAGGTTTAATGATCGAATGTTATGTATTGATTAAAAAAGAAAAAAAAAAAACGGGAACTATACTATGTTGTTGTTATTATTTTCGAACGAGGTTGATTTAGTTCATGAGAAAACGTAGAACCAGTGGAGGAAAACAACCGAGAAAGATTGAACCAGGTGTGTCCTGCGTCTGAGAGAAGAGTTTATGGTGAAGCCAGAGAGGAGAATCTCGCAGATTACTGGAGAAGACATTGGTGTTGTCTCTCAATCATTCATAACTGCATAGCATGTGTATGAACAAGTTAACAACGATCGAAACCAGTGTGTGCAATTAGGTTTTGGGAGGAATAATAATAATAAGAAGAAGATTTATGGTGATTGATGATGTGGGTGTGGTGGGGATAATTATAGAGGTTGGAAAGGCTGAACTTTTTGAATTCTAGAGGCAGCGAAGAAGATGATGATGATAAGAAGGAATATGAAGAAGAAGAAGAAGGAGGGATTGGATTGGGTTGGGTTGGATAGATTTTGACCAGGTTTTAGGAGGAGGATAAGAAGAGAAGAGGAAGAGGTTTTGAAGAGATTCAGGGGCTGAATTTATAGAAAAACAATTAGCCATTGTAATAATGGAAGAGAATAAAATAAAGCAGAAATATTAGAGAGTGGGTTTTTGGTGTCTGGCTTTTTGTTTTTTGGAGTGTTCTGCACAATTAAAAAGTCAATAGAAATAAAAGAGGTGAAAAGCAAGAAAGGGGGAAAGTACTGGGAAAAAGGTCACTGCTCCTATTCATGTGCACGCGCAGAGATTTATTTTATGTTTGTTTTTACTTTAATTTCTATTCACAGTATAAGATATTTTTGTAAAAAAATTTTCAAAACAAGTTTATATATTTAGCAAGTGGTAACTGCAACGTGAATAGATGGTGGACCACCACCTGTTTAAAATATTTATTTCATCAATGGATGGTGGGGGTGGAATCTTAGGTCATCAATGGTGGTTGCAGCAGTTCTTCACTTTAATAATCAATTTTCTACCTATTTTTTTTCTTCTTCTCTGTTAGTATTTGTATTATTATTATATGTCTGTGGTGTTTGAGTGAGCTACAATTGACCTCCTACTGTAAACTCAAATTTCAGTTTCTGATTATTATTTATTCTTCTTCACAAACCATACCACCGAAACATAATTTATAAGCTACGAAACATAAACAAAAACAGTTCAAGTACATAAAAACGAATCAAATAATGAGTTTCATGATACTAGCACATTGTTTAGAGTCCTTGACGGTGCATCTGTCACTAGGCTTAAATCTATCTGTCACTAGTTGTATTATATTTATATTTTTATCCATCAAAACAAAAATGTCTCGAAATCACACCATATCATTCGTATTTAATTGCTAAAATATGGGTTAATTTATAATTGTGAGTAAGATTTTTTCAAAAATTACGAAACAAGGTTGGTTAACCAAAAAATTATAAAACTGAGTGAAATTGGTTGGATTCAGAATGATATTTACAAAAAAATCATAAGCAATGATACAATTTTCTATATGAAAAAGTGAAAGTTGTTATAATAATGACGATTTCTATGATTTGATAATAAAAAAATCGTCAAAATTCATGACAATTTTATCTAATTTTAGTTTAGGAAAGAAAAATCGTTAAAATTTCTAGCAACTTTATTTTTTTCATGATTTGCACAGAAATCGTTTTCGTTCATAGTGATTTCATCTATGAAGTCATCACGAGTCGGTCTAACATAATCTTAATTTGTAATAAACCAGTTATACAATCCTATTTTATAATTTGATGATAAAAAATATCCAACATTAAAAGAAAAAAAAAACTAAAATATGCTATCACCAAGGAATATTTTTTCACATGGACCAATTTAACTGAGCAGACCAAAAACAAATTCATTATTGTGTGCGTTTGGTTCTGAGGTATATGTACTACCCAAATAATTTAAAATCAATTATTGTCACATGATGCATCAGAGATAGTGGGGTATTTAATTTACCGAAGGTGATCGATGCTTTTTTCAACACAGCCAGCTTTTAATTTAATTCACCACTAAAATATTTATACATAGTCTTCTACAAGCACATGGTTCCAGTTATGAGTTGTTGGAAAAGAAATAAAAAGCTTCCGACCAAAATCCAGTGGGTGCCCATGCCAACCCAACTATTTCTCACATCTTTTCTTAATAGGGGGTTTACAGTAGAAAATAAAAATAACATGAATCAGAATATTAATGAAAAACAAATAAATAAATAAATAAATATATATATATATATATGTATGTATATTCCAGCTGTTACTTGATGCAGGTAATAGAAGAAGAAAGATGATGAAAGATTGAAGGGACCAATTTGTGAGCTAAATTCTGAGTCTTTCTCTGTCTATATGTTGGTAGAAGATCCAAATATATTTTAATGTGAATGCAGAGTTTTAATATAGGTAGAAGCTATGTCTGGAAAAACAACCTTTTTCTTAAACAACTTGTGTAGGGTACTCATTTTTCATCTTTGTGTTGTTTCTGAGAAGGTTCAAGTTAACATATACATTCATATGCATGTTACAAGTTACAACTGTGAGCAAAACCTTATCACTTAAGTCAATGACATCACCATAGCCAACAACTCAATCTTATTTTAATTGTTAAAAGATTTCTGCTTCAGAAAATGTGCAAATGGTTTCCACGTGGGAGAATACAAGTTTAAGGAGAAACTAGAATGGCTGCTATATTTCGTTTTTACTTTGACCAAGTGTTCTTCAATGTTTCAATGTTGTTATCCACAAAATGTTATAATTTCATTACAAAAAAAAAAAAAATAGATGGCTGCTGCATCTGTTCGTATTTTCTTTGACCAAATAATATATACTATATATTTTCTTAGTAAAAATTATGATAGTTCATTTATTTATTTGTTTATGCGTAATTCACGAGTTATAAGAAAGTGGAATAATATTGAAAATCTGTTTGATTTAAAGTTGGATACAATTAATTTTAATTAATCTGAATGTGCTATACCCATTTGTTTTAAATAACCAATTTTTTACATTGAAACTACGTATGCATACTGCATCGAGAAATTCTTTATGTATGTAAAACAATCATGCCTTTCATCTGACTATTATTTAACATTTGTATAATTAACAACTTAACATGTCACTAGAATCGATGAACTTTTTCATCAACGATAATAATTTGTAAATAGGCAATAACAATATTCATTAGTAGTCGATAATTTTTTTTATTTAACTCCAGGATAACTCTTTTAGTTGGTTGGCTATCTTGATTAATACTTAATTTTTACTTACTTTTTAGTTAAAAATTGTTTGACAAGAGTATGTTTTTAGTAGTTTGCAGTTTTTCTTGTAATGTTTTCTCAGAGTTATTTTTAATAGTATTTTTAGTAGGTTGGCATGTCCTTGCTTTAAAATTGTGGGTTCAATAGTTTGGTCTGCTTCACATAGGTCTTAGTCCATGGGTTGATTTTTTTTTTTTAATTTCTTGTGATAAAGTTTTGAATGTCTTATACATTGGAAAACTTTAACATATTCACAAAATTAAGTAGAAAGTTTGGGAAGATCAATGATAAATTGATAATCCAATATTCTCATCATATTCATATATATAATTTGACATGCATGATGAATTCTTGAGAATTTTATAATAAATTCATAGATTAATCTTTGTCACTTATATAAGGATTTAGAACGTTCATGCAAGAAGTTCAAAAGAAAGATAATAAACATACACAAGTGCAAGATTTTTTTTTATGTGAGCCATGGGATGGCCTGTTTCGTCCAGTCTCAGGTCAGTGCGGACTGTGGGCCAATGCAAGCTAAGCCTATGAAAACTGATAGGTCTAAAATCTTAACTCGTTTTGCGTTTTCTTGTGTGAGTTTACATGACGACTTATGTAATCCATCTCGTTTTGTCATCTCTGATAAAATTAAAAAATAAATGTAAACACATAAATTCTCTTTTATATATAGGTATAAAACTAAGGATTTCTCTTTTTATACATAATAAGTATACTGATATTAGTATTCTCATTTTACATTTATCAATGTAAGACATAATTTTATGAAATACTTACAACTTGATAAACTAATTTAAAATCTTTCGAACTTATAGTTTTCAATTGATTTTCTAATTTTCGGCTATTTTACCGTACATATCATATTATATGTGAATTTATGTATCTATAACTTCTAACGATTTTTCCTTGGCTTTTAATTAAAGCGACACTTAAGAGTAATGATAGATATAACAATAAAAAAAAATAATGATACAGTATTCTCTTATCATGGTAAGAGCACAAATTATTTCAAGTAAGCGTGCCAGTCAATATTACTATTGGTAACCATCAACAATTATGATTTATTTGATGGTTTTTGCTTACAGTTAAATATGAAAAATGTCAAATATGTTATTATAATATTTTAATAAAAATTAGATATTAGTTTGGATAGTTAGAACTGGAATTCAAATAGTAAAAAGTTACTTGATTTTTTTTTTCTATAATATAAAATACAAATAGGTATTAAAAATTGTGTTAAATATATTTTTAGTCTTTAAATTTAGAGAAAAATTAAAATACGCTTCAAACTTTATTCTATCTTGATTTTAAAATTTAAAAAATAAAGAAAATATAGTCATTTTAATTTAATTGAGTTAAATTTGTTGTCATCAAATTAAAAAGATTATATTCATTATTTTTTAATTATATAAATAAAAATATATATATATTTAATAAATAGACAATTTCTAATTTCAAATTTGAAGAATACACATATATCTAATTCCTAAAAATTGATTGGAATTAGGTTTTTTTAAGCGAAGAACTTTTAGATGGTTCCTTAAGAGAAAGTAGCATCTTAAAAAATGTGCATTATGTTATTACTTTATGTAGTGAGCACTCTCCGATGTAGGTGAGTATTGTGGAGCAATTGAGTTCTCCTTTTCACTCATTGCTTTTGCATCTATTTATCAACATTTTCATTGCCAAATAACATCAAATCATACTCACACTCACACTCACAAATTCTACAGATTCTCTCACATATTCTTTCCTTGGACAATATTCAGGGGTCATACATTCCAAACAAAAACACAATACTCTCACTATAATAAAATTAACAATACCAATATCCAAAGAAAGTGTTAATGTGCATGTAAATAGATACCCATTTACCCAACTTTATACAATCTTAATATTAGAGTGAGTTATCTTAGTTCAGACGCAATCTGCAAAAGGGTTGGAAGGAAAAAGCAAATTTCGTATCAAAAGTTCAAGATGTTGAACTTGTGTTAATTTATTATATATATATATAAATTCATACTCACTAATACAAATTATATCTTAAATTATGAGTAGTGTTGTTTACATATGCTAAGGTAAGACAAAGTCTGGTAATCAATCTTGTCATCATGAATTTGAATATTTGAATTGTACTGAACCAAAAAGAATTACAAATTTTGGTATAAAGATAAAATTAAAAAGAAAAAGGTTAGAGTCCAATTTATTTGAGTCGAACTCCTAGTGATTCTCAGTGACTCATCAATCTGTGAAAAACAAATTCTAATGCAACCCTCCTACAGCCCAACAGAATTACAAAAAATGAGGTAAGGAAAATATAATCGACTCACATGTTCTCATTTTCCTCTCTTGCTCCCTTTCTCCGTACTCTTTTTTTCTTTCAAATCAAAATCTCTCAATCTACGGATTATTTTATTTATCTGCTGTATAAGGTTTTTTATTTTTTATTAGAGTCACTACACATGTACGTGCATGTTAGTAAGTTAAGTATGAGTCGAAAGTTTTATATTAAGTAAAAATAAAAAAGTTAAATTGTATGTAAGAAAAACAAAATCCACATATATTAAGTCTTGAGGTTTTATGTTAGATGTAGTATAAAGTTTTTTATATGGACAACTCATATCTTAAAAGTGGTCAATTTTCTCAGTTGATCCCGGTAAACAAGTTTCAATAATGAGATCAAAGCCTAGTTTATTTTGGTGTTTAGTTCAGGCATAAACAAGTATATCCCGTTATGATATCCAACCATAATTAGAATTAGTGGAAGTGTGTAGAGATAAATGGATGGGACAAGTAGTGGTGAAACCACAATCGAATATAGGAAACAAGTACGAGTCACACACACGCGTGCGTGATCACTGTAGACAGATAAACCACAATCGAATATAGGAAACAAGGTAAGCTAGCATAGTTATAATAGATCGTACGATTTATAAACTATCTCATTGTAAAAAAAGTTCTTATCATCCTAACTAGTCAATCATGTATAATAAGAATCAAATGTCCACATAAAATCAGTCCTTATTAGCATACATATGAAATCACAACCCACTAACTCTCAAGATTTAGACATTTAACTCCAAGAGTTAAGATACATTACATCTAACCCCGTGAATATGGGGTTACTTTTTTTAATCTGTGAAAAGCCTTCTATTTAAAGACTTTCATAATTGGATTGGACTTGAAATTTGTACTTGAATTTGTAATTGAAGTACTAGCTCTATTGATAATTGATTATGTTGATAACTTCTTAAATATCTGATATTTTCATTTATCTGTAAAATATAAATCCAATACTTAGCTTTCCCAATTTATTAAATAAAATCTTAATTATCTAATAAAAGATAAAATAACTTATCTTTTATAAAATTATTTAATAAACCGTTAATTATTTAAAAATATAATAATAAAAATAAACAAAATAAAAACATATTAATGCCAATTATCAATGTAGTAGGATAATTTCTTTATAGCATCATCATTTAATACGCAATAAAATCAAAATCAATGTAGTACTTCCTCCTTTAAAGTCATTACAATCTCATCATCCATACAACCAAGCATCACACATATCATGTTAAATCATTCATTATTATCAAGAAATCAACATGCATAATTAGAACAATCTAAAATAATCAAGTTATCTAATACAAAGGGTAGCGCATGGGGCAAATCCCTGGTGTTGAACGCCCTAAGCCCTTGAAGCTCCTTTGAATCTTATTCCAAATGGCTCCCTAAAGCTCCTCTCACTTAATGTAAAGCTCCTAGCACCCAACACTATTGTAAAGTGTCCAACAACATTCATTGGACATCCTACGCCCACTGGAGCTCATTGTCAAGGTAAGCGCCCAACGTCATGGATAATGCCTAGGAGCTCATTAACTTCATATTTAAATATAGCGCTCAACGACTTTGTGGTACCGCTCAACGCCATACCACTAACTACAACATGTTATCCAATTTGTCTATCTATGAAATTCTATCTCTTCCTTAGTTCAAAGCACCATGTTTTAGTTTAAAATAAACCTCATATTAGCTAATTGGACAATCCTACTGTAACAAATTAGTCCCAGAGACACAATTTCCATCTAATCAGACAATCAATTCAATTTAACATACATCTTTAAAATTACAAACTATTTCAATTCATCATCGCAATGAATTCATCAAACAGAAATCAATCCACAAAATTATTCTAGCTCCCCTTACCTAGATAGACACTTATAAACTCAAAAAGTTCTCCACACCGACAATACCTCACACTGGTTGCTCTATCTTCACATAGAAAACTCTAATCAACTACCATAACATACCCTAGTAATCCTAATTGAGTATAGATTCATATGCCACATGCAAACTGCAAACACCCCACATGCAAAAAATTTCTTAAAAAAACAAAAATAATGACAAAAGATGAACCTACTCAATTCAAGAATTTGATTCGGTAAAATTGTAGACCTCGACGCTAGAAATCCTATAGAGAGGTAGTGGTTCTTATAAAATGAAACTCGAATAATAGAAGATCTATTTACAATATAACTTGTTAATGAAATATTTTACTATCATTTATAAAACCATTTATACTCTTAAACTATTTCTCATATCCTTACAATGACACTAAAAATATTCCAACATAGCCACCTCACTCCAAATTAACATCAAACATCACAAAGTACCCCTCACACCATTTATAATTATCATTTAGCTTTTGTATTTGGTATATACATTAATATAATAATGCTTATAATTATTATTTACAAGTATTCTTTTATATATATATATATATATATATATATATATATATATATATATATATATATATATTTATATTTGTATGGTGATATTTTGTCATTTTTATTCAATTAATTTGAAATTTGATTCTAGTTCTCATATATTAAGAAAAATTAGATTACAAATAAAATTAGAGTGAAAATTACAATTTTAAAAAATTAAGTGATTTGAGTCGTCCAACTCGCCAACATGTATAGTGAACTACTGCATTGAACACAAAGTTGTTTGTCCTTGTCTTTTATTTTTTTAAGTTCACTCAAAAAATGTATGGAGTGTCCCGCTCAAAGTTGATAAATATTACAATGTTCAAACTCAAAATATATCATTTTTAAAGACGAATTATGTATTTGGTTTAATATTTAGAGAGTTAAATTCACCTTTGAATTGTAAAAAGTGAAAATTGTACGTTATGAAATTAAGATGGTCCCACGTAGGCTGATATCATCTAAGATTTTCTCTAAAATAAGGTTAACCTTAACTAACCAACAATGAATGGTTAATCGAATAATTAAGAACAATGGACCTGCCTAATTTAGGTCTATTTAGGTAAAAATTCACTAAAATAGTATAAATATGTGTTATTCACGATATAAAACAAATGTTAATTTATTATCATATCTATTATAATTCTAACCATTGCTAACTTAAGCGTCAAAGTCTATTTACAAACACCTATCAATGTTCCACCTGAATTCATCTCAAACTCAAGTGGAGTAATGTCTAATACTTGTCTTCAACTTGAGATGACATCTTACCCTAGTAAGTACAAAAACTATTTGAAAAATAGATTTAGTTGGGAGGAGGATTATTTTCTTTAGAAAAATAGCAAATATACTTAAAAAAGATATTATGGCTAGTTTATATGCATATCCAATAAATAATTCATTTTGGTTAAAGTTTGTGCACACTGCAAGTCTATAAATAACATGTAACCAAAGCAGTCTTACAACAACCACAACTAAAATATGCAAATTGGTTCCCAGCCTCAATATATTAAGAAACAAGATTTAGAAGAACAGTTCCATTATATAAACAGTGAACAATTACATGAGTCCACCCTACAATTACATGACTTTGTCTACGCAAACCTCTTCTACTTGGAAGATGCTTCGATTATGTTGTATCCACAATGTCCACGCGATAGTATACCATAATATATCTTGTTCTGTTTTCTTAAAATTGTTTTGTCTAGACAAATGTTCACCCGCTTATAAGATGTTTGACAAATATTATAGGCGATAGAACATGAGAAAATAACACGCTATGCAGATTCATGCAACTGTTTGCAAAAAGCAGAAACAAAATCCTTTGGTTTTTGGATAATTTCCCTCCTCCTCAAATTGTCTTTAGTTGGTAGCTTGTTCTAGAACAACCTCCAAATATAAAGCTTTACCATTGATGCTATCTTACTAGTCCACACGGATTTGATCACATGGTCTTGTGGAAGAGTTCTGAACCTGATTTTTTGAATGAAATTATACCTAACCTCCTCCCCTTTTGCAACGTTTTGTTGTTGGATCTCATTAAGCATAACCATGTGAAACCCCATGTCCAGTTGTCATCTACCCACATTCTCATTCTATTCTCCATCTCTAATTTCTAATCTCAGACCAAGAACAACCTGTTATATGCTGTGTTCAAATTGTTGTCCCGTGATCATACATCTTATGAACTCTCAGAAAATTCTTAATCCCGTTATTGAAAAGCAGACAGTGATCCACATTCAAGTTAGAGAGAATTGCCGTGTTACGAGAGGAAAGCATCATCTTATAACCATGGATACATTTGAAAGCACAAGTTATTTAACTCTTTTCTATTAAATTTAAGAAAACAACTGATGAACAACATAGTTCAAATGGGTTTAGCCGAGACACCAAAACGATATGCATGGCTATATACAAGTTAAGTCATTAAGAGACGCCATTGTCCTTGTGGAGACGCCAAATTAAAAAAAAGTACCAAAGCAATCTCATGCAAAGTACAAAACTTGGCAGTTATAAGTCCTTTAAGATTACAGTTTGTCTAGGGGGGAAAAACAGAACTACTACTCCTAGAGACAGACAACAGGGCTAGAATAGAAAGCCTTGGAAGAATTAACCATCTATGCATTGGCAGAAGCAGCTTCAGGGTGATAATGTAACATCTCATTCCACATCATTTCCCTAATCATCTGTTCTCCCCAATGTTCATCTATGTCAAGATTGATGGGAACCTGAGCAGGAGGGTTGCACCTTGGATCATACAGACCAGACATATATGGGTGTTGGAGAGCTTCTAAGACAGTAATTCTCTTGGTTGGATCAAATACAAGCATCTTTTGCAGCAAATCTATGGCTAATGGATCTGCTTGTGGATATAGCTGAGAGAAGTGTCTTCCCCTAGTATAGGGCAGTGATTTGATAAACCTCCTGGCTTTTGCATTATCAATAAACTCAATATGAGATTCATGCTGGCTTCCGAGAACGCTTATAATTAGTTTCAGCTGGTTGAGACACTCTGTGCCAGGGAAAATTGGCTTTCTACCAAGAATCTCAGCAAAGATGCACCCTACTGACCAGACATCAATGGAGGTTCCGTAGTTATCACAGCATAGCAAAAGCTCTGGTGCACGATACCAACGTGTGACAACATATTCTGTCATAAACTGACCATCAACTCCATTTGTTCGTGCAAGCCCAAAGTCACATATCTTCAAATCACAATTGGCATTTATGAGCAGATTCCCAGGCTTCAAATCTCGGTGAAGAATATTTGCTGAATGAAGGTATTTAAGACCTCGAAGAAGCTAAAGTAAAAGTTCATGGTTAGTACCAATCACAAGAATAGTTAAAATGTGCAAAGATTTGAAATTCATAGAGAATCCGTTAACTGTTTCTAATTGTCAATGCTGATAAACATTCTACAGCAGAACTCTTTAACAAAATGTGGAGAAGATGGGTTACAAGCATAATCAAAAATGGTTATTTTCCTAAGAAGCTTAACCATTTAATCAAACAATGTTAAGGCCACAACAATCCCCCAATTCGGGCCAATGACTTTCATGATAGGACAATATCAACATTGAAGACACAAAAAAGGTAGAGAGCAATAACCACGGTCATCAATTACTAAAGGAAAAGACAAACCAATAAAATATCTATGATTTAATCCTCTAACTTAACAAAAGTATTTGGTGGGATTAAAATGCCATGCTAATATCTAGCCAGAAGAAGAGAATAACAGAAATCCCCCTTTCCTACTTGAAAAATCATGGAATTGAAACATTAAATTCTTTGCCTCAGGCAGCATTCATTCAAACTAGGAAATGTAAAGCCATAACTCAAATTGCCCCAACTTCTCTAAAACAACCTGATGACACTGTACAAGAATGCACGAAAGGGGATGTTTAATAGTTGATTCACTGATGTTGTGTGTTAATAACAGAAAACGGGGAATTCACTTCGAAGCATGACAATGTCAGTTTTACACTGAAAGAATGCATTTGCAGTTACACTTCAAACTCCAATCAAATCTCTTTCAAAATGAATACGTCATGCATTTATGCAGATCCAAAAAGAATTCACAGCCACAAGTTTAGAAATTAGAAACTAGAAAGAAGAGGTGAAGGAATGGTAAAAATTACCATAACAGAGTAGTTGGTACCTGAAACAAGAAATATTTGCAATGGTCATTGGAAAGTGGCTGCGAGGACTTAATAATTTGGTGAAGATCGGTATCCATGAGTTCGTAGACCAAGTAGACATCCTTAAAACTTGTCCTCTGGATTGGCATCATAACATCTTTCAGAGCAATGACATTCTCATGCCGAATGTGTCTAAGCAGCTTCAGTTCCCTTAAAGTTCTCAAAGCATCAATAGAATTCTCAAATATATTACCAATCTTCTTAATTGCAACTCTCTCATTGGTCTCCCGATTGATGGAAGAGCACACCACGCCATATGCTCCTCGGCCAATAGGCTTGATTGGAACGTACTTCGTATCAATCTCAAACAACGTTTGCCATATTGTATAATAATGCTTTCCCTTTGGCTTAATTCTGTTTGGTGGTTCAACTAGAGTTGCCATCTCCTGCAAATTAACACCACCACAATATATTCTCAACAAGTAAACACACACAGGAACTAGTAATAAACTCAACTATAACAGTAAATTCATTATTATAGCCATGGATCATGCATTACTAACTGTGACAAGCAATCAACAGTCTGTTAAAGCTGGCATCAAACAAATATCAGAAAGACAATGCATTGTATATGTATCCAGAGGTATTGTTGCAGGATAAAGGTGAATCATTGGATACTTTTTTATGCCATGTTAGAGAAGGTTCGAATCAATTCTTACTTGTTATTTCTACATCTGGGTTTTGATCTTTTGATGTCACCCTGTCTCTTTTTAGAACCTATTCTCTCCAAGCCCATCTTTTTGGACATCTTTTTTGTTAAAAGAAATACCAAAGATTCAATTTTATCTTTCCTCTTCCCCTGATCTCTACCCACCCACCCCAATAGCAAAGAAACCAAATCTTGATTCCAAAAAGAGTGAGAAAAGCGTTCATACCACAAAATTCAGCTTTCATCCCAGCATCTCCCCTTTCCTTGCAGCTCTGACTCGGATGCCCCAAAAGCGAATCCAAAGACGAAGAATCCCTCAATTGATGCAGCTTCAACAAAACGTTCTGTACCAAAAACAAATTCTCACAGTTGAAGCCACAATCTAATATAGTGGATTGGATTCACGAAAGTGGGTATCATCTCATTTCAAATCTTATCAAACAAACAATAAATAAATGTCTCAATTTCATCGAGATCAGGCTAGAGAAGAGGAAAAAGAGGCCATAGCCATAGCCATAGTCATCATCATATTAATAAACAAATAAATATAACGTATCCATATCATATTATAATATTAATACTAACAATAATACTTACCTAAACATAAAGGCACATAATAAAATATTACGCAAATATAAAAAAGGAGGGTCTGGTTCAATTTAGTTATGGTATAGATGGGAGAAAAGAAAGTGAAAGACAGCATAAACATTTTAGCATATCCTGCGACTCACATGAGTCACGACGACGACCCCAACCCACACGGCATTGGTTTGTTTCGTGGGATTATCACTGTTAGCTTTGCTTTTCCCGCAAGAGAGAATGCAAAATACGACAACGTAAGTATGTGTGTTTGGCCTTTCGGAACTAAAATACGAAATTAAAAAACGTGTCTTGCTTTTTCTTTTTTCTTTTTCTTTTCCACGCCAACGTTAAGATTCACGAATTTGGTTGAGCCGTTTGGTATTAATTTTGATTCAGGCGCAGACAACTTGGCAAGTTTCCTTTCAACTAATGTGTAGAAAAAATGTAAGGAAAGTATTTGGTATAGGCAGCGAGGTGAGGTACCAATCCTACGTCTACAACTGCAAGTGCAACCAAAACCTATTCAATGATCGCTCGCCAAAGGAACCCTAACTGCGTTCGTTCGCTTCTACGGTCTCTTTTGGCCCACACTGCTACGTAGAGCTATTTCTGTCCATACATTACTCCTCCTTCCTTCTTTTTTTTCTTTCTTCATTCCGATTCTACGTTTTTGGTTCTTTTTAAAACATCTACAACGCTGACTCGATTGTCAAAATCAAAATATATTATTTCACAAGCAGTTGGGGCATTAATTGCTTATCAACATTGAAAAAATAAATGTGTAATAATATAATTTTGATTAATATAATTCACCATCCATTATCTATATTATTTTATAACAAGTCTTCAAGAAAATCCATCTTGTTATTTGAAAGATATTTGTTTCGTATTTAAAGATTCTTTTTTAAAGTAAGACAATGTTTTTGACCGAATAAAATTAAAGGAAATCGAGCAACAACAACTAATTTGAGATAATATTTGCTTACAAAAAGAAATATACTTTTTTACCTATCTTATGTGAGTTTCATATAAAAATTAATAATATTAAGTTGGATTGATTACCGGAATTTTACTATTAGGATGTTTAAAGGTTTGATTTAGTCTTACCCATTTAACAAAAGGTCACGTTCAAGCTTTTTATACATTTTTTTTCTTTAAGGCTGTGATAGTGCATTTTTTAGGTATTTGATTTTGACTCTCGGAGGATATAATTGACATATTTTTTATTTAATATTGACTATAGCCGTAAAATTGTTGGTTGTTTTTTTTAAGCCTAATTGGGTTTAGTTATTAATTATTTTTTTAAAGGATTTAGAAAATAACAAAGAGTAATAGTGACCTTAAAAATGATATTCTATTATTTTATTAATAAAAATCATATTATAAATAGAGATTTTTATTAATCTAGTTTAATTTAATAAGAATTACCCTCTCTATAAATTTTGATTTTTAAAAATTTTTCTCAACCTTTTCTCTACATCTTTGACTTCATCATTCATGTTTGAAGATAGGAGTATGTCATAGAACTCTTACGATAAGGTTTATCTTTCTACTCGATTAATTTGTCGAATAGAGTAAATTCTGCTTTTGCTCTTTTTAAAATCTTTTTGGTTTGTGTGATGCATGTGTGAGGTTAAGGGGTTGCATTTGTCATCTCAACACTGTAGATGAATATTTGTTCAATATAAGATGTGGTTGTGATGTGATGAATATGGAATGACTTTTGAGGGAGAAAGCATTTAACTCTTGTGTTAGGTGTATTGAGTCAATTCGAAAGGAGATTATTCAGACTCTACTATATATTTTATCTTATGCAGAACAAGGTATTTAGTTAGTGAGAGTTAATGGAAATTCCTATGACATGAATTAGTGTGAAATAGAACCTTTCTAGCATGTCATATGTGAACTAACCTTGTCATGTAAAATGATTGGGTAGAGCTATGGTTTTGTAAACCAAAATCTATTGGGATCCTCGTGACAGATGCATAATCTTTTATATTAGGCTTAATACACGAAATCCTCTCGAGGTAGTCGTTGTAGTTTATCTAGATAATGGTGTATGAGTGAATAAAGTTAGTGTTTGTGAATGATTGTTTGTTTTAATCATTTTGGACAATTTATAAGTCTTTTCTCTTTTAAATATAATAGTTTACCCTATTTTTTGTGTTTGGTTGTGGTTTATCTACCTACAATGATCCTGTGTTATACCTAAGCAAATAATATTACAGGTAGGAGGGTCGAGAAATAGTGAGCCTACTTGATTGTCAGATGGAGTATAAATGATCTATAAGTATATAGTTTTTAATTTTATAGAACCTACCTTGTTGAAAAACTTTATATTATGAAAGATGTATCATTGAGATTCATGGAGAACCAAATAGATATTATATGTTTATGTGATAGGTATTGCTTAATACATAATTTGTAATAGTTCAAGTAGTGTACATATACTAAATTATACTAAATTGGAATGTTGTATTTTTTTTACTTTGAAGTTTCTATATTGTGTTGGACATGAATAGAGTAACAAAATTCCAATTTGAGAAAATTTTGGTGGCTATGGAAATATATATCTTTGCCTCTTAGACGTTCATGCCAATTGACACTCTTTGAAACAAATTCACTTTTTTCAACTTTTAGCACTTTGGCATTAGTCAAAGTAAGAGTGTTAACTTTTATATAACTCTATAAAATATTTATTATACATATTTAAATAAAAAAGAGTGATTTTCTTATATTTTAGAGGTAATTTTTTAATAAACTCGTAAAATAATGAACAAATTTAAAGAAAAAAAAAACATATATTTTGAAAAAACAACTTTAAATATGACAGCTATATTTTACTTTTTTCTTCTTCATTTATTTTACTAAAATCTTTATTTTAATATTATAGCCGGTCAAACTCACATTCATCTTAATTTTAGTTCACTTTATGTAAGGTTTGAAGTTTTTCAATTCATTCATAATACAAAGATTTTCTTTTAAAAAACGATTCATAGACCGATGATTAAATTGATAAGTCTACTTATGAAATTATTTAAACTTCCTGAAGAAGTTAATGAAATTATTTCTCACTGAAATTGATAAGTCTAAAGTAATTTTTTTTCATAAACTAAACCTTTCAAGTTTTTAAATAAATGATTGGTTACCCAATCACTATGTGAGGTGTAGAATTTAGGCATATTGGCAAATTAATAAAAAAAATGTTACAACCCATTTTTCATACATATACTTTAGTTGTTTGTTTCTAAATAAGACATTTTGAACCAGTTTGACTCACTTGAAACATTTTACAATGTGCAACATATTCCATCCAACTCAATTAAATTTAAAAGAACATGATACAAAACGTCCTAATAATGAATGTTTCTAATTTAAGGATCATTATAGTCTTACTCGCAATAACACACATAATCATCCTCAACTTCATTTTACCAACACATTATGTCATATTAGAACTCATTTAGAGTTTCACACACACAAACAATATCAATTCACCATTTTTATTACTTTCAACAATTTGATATCGCATTCATACAACAAAGGATTAACCAGTAATATATGTCCATAACATTAATTATATTCCAAACCTAAAATTAGAGGTGGCAAAATGGGTCAACTAGTCCATTTTGCTCACCCTGCTATTGGCCCACTAAAAACAAGATGAGTCAGATGACTCGTTATAGCAATACAAGCTGAAATTAATGAAATGTCCCACCAAAAGGTGGGCCAACATGCACATGGACTGACCCGCCGATGTTTTTTAAAAAGTTTTATATTTTTTTTATTTTTAATTTTTGTTTTTATAAACATATATATAAATCTTAAAAATATATTTAATCATATAAACGTTTTCTAACTTTTTAATTGACTAAATAATGCCTCTAATTAGATAAATTAAAATAACTATTATATTTGCAAGTTAAATCACTCTACTATAATTAATATTTGGAACTTAATTTATAAGTGTTAACGATTTAAGTTACAATACTATTATATATTTATATCCTTAAAAGAATATAATATATAAAAGTTAATTTTTAAATCATTTTTATTTTTATTTTTAATTTTAAAAAAAAGAGTGAGTGAGTGAGTGAGCCAACCTCCCCACCTCACCTTTGGCCTACCAGTTTATCGAGGTAGACAAACCATGCCAAAGCGAGCTAGCAGATTAAAAACTTTCGATGGTTAATACCGGCTCAGACGAGTGCAGTATGGTCCTAGTATCGAAAGTCTTCCTGGCAAAGGTCCCAGGTAAGGGTTACAGGTAAAGCGTGTCCCGTTAAGAATAACGGCGGTACAGAAAAGGGCAGAAAAGGAGTACTCGTGGTTGGGCAGCTTCCGCTGGAGAGGGAGTGTACCAATGTGGTTGAAGGGATTCACCCTTGAGGGGGAGATTGTTAGGAATCCAAGTGTGAGTCTAAGTCCCACATTGACCAGAAATGAGAAAGTAGAGCACTATATAAGAATAAAGACCCATAAACCCATTGCCTTAAGGTTTTGGGTTGAGAGTGGTGTCAATGTCTTATGTGGTTAGGCAACAAAACACATTTTCTACATAAAAACTTAAAACATTATGATCAAGTAACATTCACACTTTGGATCATGTACTCTAAGGATTTTTTATCTACTTCTTACTGATTTTTCTTACCTATACAACTCGCTTAACCTTGTTTAAGCTTTCAACTTTACTCCTCTTACAAGAATGCTAAACATGTATGTAAAATACTTTAATCAACAATTGATACATGTCATCACACTCCTGAACTAATAAAGATTCATCTTTACTCCCATAAACTTCACATGCATGGCCCTAACCCAAGGATGTGACCCTTTCCATAAAAGCAACTTTAGAAAAAGAAAAAAAAAACCTTACTCAAAAGTGAACTTAGATCTATAAAAGGATTAACAACTATTTCATAAATATAGAAAAAAAGGTAGATAAAAAGTGCTTTAGGAATATGACCTTTTGTGAAATAAATTTTGAATTGTTACATTTTTTGTATAAATTTATAGTTAAATAATAAAATAATTAGTCATGTACATATACGAATATATGCACACTAAATCAAATTCATTTTTATTCATGAAATTCAAACTATAATAAAATACCTCATTTCAATCATACATTAAACATATACCAACCATGGACCTATACTCTACCATTCACAATAACGTATAAACAAAACCTTTAAATTTACAATATTATTGTTTATAAATTTTAGTATATATATATATATATATATATATATATATATATATATATATATATATATATATATATATATATATATATATATATATATATATATATATAAACTTATATATAGATAAATAGATAGAAAAATAATTTACGAATAATAAATTAAAAATATTATCACTGTAAGAAAAATTCTAAACAGTGACTAATAATTATTTGTAACTATAGTGACCAATTTATATATATACCAATTTACAAAATTAAAAATTATGTGTTACTAAAATAGTCACAATTATGAATAAAAAATTATACTTGGTCACTAAATTAAACTTAAAATTAGCAACCATGATTTTGGCTACCAAATGAAATTGGTTACTAAAGTTTACCTACCTAAATTTTGGTTACCAAAATAACTTAGTTTTTTTTTAAATTAATTTTTAATTAATTAGTGACTAATTTAGTATCAATTATAATTTTTTATTTATAATAACTATTTTAATAACTAATAATTTTTAATTTTGTAAATTAGTACGTAAATTTGTTATTATTGTGATTAACTATTTTTTATTTCAAAAATTGGTTTCTAATTAAAAATTTTCTTGTAATGCATTATAATTATAATGATTAAATAATAGTTAATTAAAAAAAATGGATGAGATAAGATTGCACATGGTAAGTAGCAGATCTTATCTCCTATTACGGTCATTAGAAAAAAAAATCTAGAATGAAAAGTCCGTAACTAATGTAATTAGAACAATGTATAAAGGAATCTAGTTAAAACTAATAGAGGAAAAAACATTGTGGAGTGTAAGGTGTGTGAAAAAACATAGAGCAAATAAATATAGAGAGTATCTTAAAACTTTTAAATATAATTAGGATAAATCCTCCGCAATAATGCAATGATGCAATAATTAAGGTAAAGAAATGAAATATTTATTATTTTATTATTTATTATTTATTCATAATTATTTTTATTTATAATTATTTTTATTTACATGTTTATATTAAGTAAGGTGTTTTTAACCTTATTCTAAATTATATTTATCTTTAGTTAAGCATTGATTTTGTGTATTTAATTATATTTATCTCTAATTACGCATTGATCTTATTTATTTATTATATTTATCTTTAGTCATGACTTTTTTAATAAATTATATTGTTTGGTTCAAATATCTATTGCTTTATTTGCTTATGACAACAATAAATTTATGATAAATAAAGATTTTATTATTGTAGTTAGAGGTATGACCTTAGAGATTTAAATGAGTTTTACTCAAGATGAGATCAGTGACGGATTTTAAGTATGACAGAGGGAGCCGAGAGGGGGAGCTACCCCGTGTGTGTGTATATATATATATATAGTTTTAAAAAAATTTATTTAAATTTAAAAATTATGTTTTCTCTCTCTGTTGTAATTTATTTTGCTTCTTTATTTAATCTTTTTTTCTTCGGTACCTCCATCTCTTTCTTTGTTATTTTTTTTATTCCAATTTTTACCACCAATCTCTTATCATTGAGGAGTTGAGGAATATTTTTGATCGAACAATTCTTTCTTTTGAGTAAGTTCATTTTTTACCTTTTTTTTTTAAAACAATATGTTTTCCTCTTTTTGATGACTTTTCTACACTTTAGGCATATCTTTATAATCATAAAATCATGCTCTAATTGTTGATTAATCTCTCTTTGTGTGGATAGAGCTATTTTAGCATTTGAAATTGTATAAGGGAAGAGCAATATTAGGAATCTACTTTAAGGCAAGGGAACCTAATCATTTAGAAGGTGTTAATTTTTTTAAATATTGAGCCTTACTTTTGAGATTTAATTTGGATTTTTCACAATTTTATCTTTTCCGAAATAGGTAAGAGGTGACCAATTTATATTAGAAAAATTACGATAAAGAGGAGAAGAATTGATTCTTTTTTTCAAGATGAATGTTTGTGATGAAGATGAAAAAATGCATCTACCTCATCTAAACTTGAGAAACTCCACCATAATCCAAAAATTGACGAAAATGAAAAACAACTATCTAAAGTTCCTAGAGTTACATACAATGAATTTGAAAATGCTTTAGAACGTGGCCCGAGAAAACCTCGTTAAATTTGGCAATACCCACTAAATCAAATTGATGAGGTACGAAGGGTTTGTCTAGAATGAGGTTTATATCAAATGCATCTAGAAAATTATTTGTTGTCTAGTAAAGATGGTTATCCAATAAGATTTCAATACACATGGTTTAGCTTATTTCCTTCATGGTTAGAGTATTCGGGTATTCGCCATTAAAGATGTTGCATATTCCTTACAGTGCTATCTTTTTAGTAAAAAACCAAGCGGACGACCTGACTCAAATGTTTTCATGGTTACATGTAATTGATTGATTTTCATTGAATTGTAATTGACATTGAGTTAATTGTCATCAACATGTTTTAACTTTTTTGAGTGTTTTTATATAAGTTTTAAAAGTTTTTATAACAATATGATAATCTAGATTGAAAGGAATATTGCAATAAACTTCAATTTTGATTCAATTATTCAATATTTTAAGTCATTGAGAGAGCATTGACAAACACTATGACTAGAGGTAACTTTTACTTTTTTTAATACATAATTGTTGATAATAAACTTTATATTACACTTTCATATATATTATTATCATATTATTTTGGATTTTATTATCATATGTGTTTGTTTTGAACAGAGAAAATGATGTGAGAAAATAATTTTATTTTAATGTAGAAAAAAAATTATATATAAAAAAAAATTGCCCCCCCTAAAATTTTGGTCCAAGTTTCATCATTGAATGAGATGTTATTAGGTTACTATTAGACAAATGGTAGGATGTAAAATATAAGATGTGAAAAGTATTATAAAATATAGAAGCCTATTGTTCAACATCAATGAGACCTGGGCTCATCCACACAAAACATTGACACAACTCTCAACTCAATCTTAAAGACAATGAATTTATGGGCCTTCATCCTTATATGGTACTCAACTTTCTCATTTTTACTCAATGTGGGACTTAGATTCACACTTGGATTCTCAACAAAATTAAAACATGATATTATAATAATGGTTAAATTAATTATGGATAAAGGATGTCACATACTACAAGAAATATACACCAAGAAATATTTATTGACGCCTTCTAGAATACATGTATTAAATGTATCTTATCAGATATTTAGACTTGACCTACAATAAACCTCTCCGATTCAAACTTTTAAACTTAATCGATTAGGATGAGTTTAAGGTATATCCACACTTAAACTTCAACATGTTTTGAATCACTTGTCAAACCTCAACATGTGTTTTAGGCAATATAATAAACTCCATCTTTAAGTTCTCACCATTTGGTGTTTTAGTCCTCGTTATTTAAACTATTAGTGAAGTGAATTAACTTTATACCATAGGTTCACATACTTAATACCTTACACTACTATGAGCGTTCAGATACCCATCCAAGTGTTAGGAATCCAAGTGTGAGTCTAAGTCCCACATTGACCAGAATTGAGAAAGTAGAGCACCATATAAGGATCAAGGCCCATAAACCCATTGCCTTAAGGTTTTGGGTTGAGAGTGGTGTCGGTGCCTTATATGGTTTGGCTCAGATCTCATTGGTGTTGTGTCTCTCCAGTGAAACCCCCTCTGTAATCCTAACAAGTGGTATAAGCGTTCAGATACCCATCCAAGCTTGTGAGCTCATTAGCTATTTCATCTCAAACATATTCATCGACCACATAATAACTCATAATCCCATGTCAATATTTATCATTCAAACTATATCTAAGACGATTTAAATACATATAAATTTGAATTCAATATTCATCAGTTTATAATAATATTCAAATATAAAAATATTGATAAAATATAATTTTACGAAATATAAATAATTATATCATTTAAAAGTAAATTACTTCAAGTATAAACATTATGTTCACTCATCCACCAATTTTGCTCAGTTTGCTAGTGGTTTACCCGCCTATCAAACAAAAGTGACAAATTTTCATTGAAATGAATTTCGTCTAGCAATTGTATGGTTACCAACAATCAAACATATCAAGGTTTCAAACAAATGAATTTTACTCAAAGAACAAATAGTTATTTAACGACTATTAGGCAAAATCCAAATTTTCAAAAAATAATAAATTGTGCTAAAACTTACAATTCTAAAGATGTTCAAATGCTTAACTTCGTTGAACTGAAACTTTCTTCCAAACAAAACGTCAATTTCTTACAATGACCCTATAAATCAAGGTTCAACTGATATAATACAATACCAAACTCATCCAATTCTAATACTCCTAACAAATTAAATCACAATTCTCACCCTCTAACATAAGTAATTTATTTCACATAAATATTTGTTAAACAATTCAAAAATCTCATCAAAATGTTTCCCAACCTAGTCTCATTCATTATGAGTTCAAAGTTTTCAAACAAAAAAGTATAGTTCAACTTTATGATCGTTCAAGTATCTCAAAATCTATTCTTAAACTTAATAATCTATCATTTAGTTCAAATTTCACAATCAAACATTACATAACTAACTATTCTACATTTCCAAAACAATTTGAACAAAGTTATCGCTTCCTAAGACTAACTTAAGTTTGCTCTCTAACTTACAAAAAGTAAAAAGATAGTTTTCTAAAGTTTAAGTTTGCACACTTAATCCTTAAGTGATTGAGAAAATAGCTTAAAATTCTAAAGATCTAAAACAAGTAAATGCTAAACATAAGCATAACTCGTTGAGATAATATTTTTTCAATTATCAGAATCAAGATTGAGTTCATATAGCAAAAAGGGATAGTTAAAATATTTACAAACCAAGAAAACCCTCTTATTTGAATTAGGATCGAGTAGGATTGCCTACTTTATGAATTAGTGCATGAAATGAAAAAAAAAAATTGAGAGTGAAAAATTAAAATTTAAAAAAATGAGATGGAAATGAACATAAAAGAAAAAAGGAAAAAAAAAGTACATGTAATTCACAAATAGTAGAAGAAAAAGAAAATAAAACTAAAAATATTATATTTTTTCTAATATTATTTTTTAAGTTTATATATACTCTGTTGGTATAGTTAAATGTAAATTTTTTCGGACATTAGAAATAACAACTTGAGTATGAAAAGTTCACCAATTATTTAACTCATTTATGTTCTCCTACTCTTATACAATATCAAATTCTTAATTTCACTACAATTATATATGATATTAACGTATTTGAATAAAAAAAATTATAACACATAAATCTTAATATTTTAATTAAAATATTTGCATGCATTGAATATATGTAAGAATGTAGTATGCACTAGATAGTAGTGATTAATAAGGAAGGGTGCACATTGTGCACATGGATAAGAATATGGCTCGTGGGTGCCAACTAAGAATTATGCGATTGATATTGTTTTGTCATCACTCATAAATATGTGTCTCAATCTCAATAATGCTCCCAACTAGTGTGGCAATGCCGGTCGCTTTGGTTCATCTTTGTCCGTCTCTCACACTTAGGACTTAGTCTGTTTTGCATAAATGTGGATTGTGGAACGGTTTTGTTTTGTTTTTTTTTTTAATGTTCTTAGATAAAATTTTCATGTTTAAGAAATCGAGGAATTTTAACAAATTTACGAAATTAAATAAAAATTTTGAAAAATTAAATGATAAATTAATAATTTAATATTTTTATCATATTTATATTTACACTTTATATATACGATATATTTTTCAAATTTTATATCTTCAAAAATACATAATACTTATTTTTTTTTTCACTTATGAAAAATTTACTTAAATCCCACCACGCTGCCAATCTACTTGTTTCTTTCTATTACTTCTATCCTCCCAACAAATTTTGTTTCGTCTTTATCTCACTGTAATCATGAATTAGTGATGAAATTTGGTTGTAGTATTTTTTTTATTATTACTATATATTACAACTAATCAATTGTTTAAAATTCACACGGTTAAACATGTTAAGTGTGAAAAACTTATTTAATACGGTAAATTAATTGTCAAGGGGTGATGGGTCTATTTCACAATAATATACAATAGTGCGAGTTTTATTTTATTTTGTTTATACGGGTTGTAGGTCATCTCATGCAGCCCACTCATTATGCATATTAGACTTTCTGTAAACTAACAGACTCAATATTTTAACTTGTCCTACGTTTTTTTTTAGACTTGCAAATCGATCTGTCGGGCAAAATTCATATTATCATCCCTACTTCCAAGATAAGATTTTAATTTCAAACCAAGGTCCATCTAACCCATTTTTAATTTTTTTTCTATCTGGGTTAAAAAAAGAAAACACTCTATTTTATGTATAAATTTTGACATTTTATCATCTTTCCACCTTGATAAATTTAGTACATTTGATCTATTTTGAATAAAATAAATTATTATTATTATAATATATATATATATATATATATATATTAAAAAAAATCTGAATATTGTTATGACTATCTTTATTACTAGACAATGTTATTGATATTTCATAATTGTTTTTTTATTATTGTTAACTAATGATGTATTCACTAATTATTGGTATTTTCTATTATATTATTATACTTTATTTATAAATTTAATCAAGTTTAAATTTTTTTATAAATTTTAAAAAAATTAAATGGACCTCTACTAAATAATAGGTGATTAAATTGGTTTCACTAGTTTGTCAATTTTTATTGGTGAATTTTAAACTTGGAGTCAGAAAAACTTATTAGGAAATTGTGTTTTGTGGAATGGTGTTATGAGTATGAAAGTGAAGGAATGGGATGGAAAGACGGAGATCATTGAATTGTATGTTTATATAGACTTTGTGCTTTTAAATGGAAAGTGTGAATCCTAAGGTCCAAACTTGTTTGTCTGGGTAGAGAGTCAAATTGGGTCGTTCCAACTCAAAAATTGAGACAGGTCGTCTTAAGTCAAAGGTCGAGATGGGTCAATCCGGACTAACGGTAAAGATGGTCATCTAAAGGCAAAAGTCGGGACGGGTTGTCCCGATCGAAGGTCAAGATAGCTATCTCGGGTTGAAAGTTGAGATGAGCTAGTCTAGGCTATCCTATGACGGAGGTCGAGATTGGTCGTCCTAGGTCAAAGGTCGAGGTGGGTAGGCCTATGTCGAAGGTTGTGACTGGTCATTACGTATCGAAGGTTGAGATGGGTCATCCCAAACCAAAGTTAGAGACAGGTCACCCTGAGCCTTCTCAAGCCAAAGGTCAAGACAGATTGTCTCAGGCCGAAGGTCAACACGATTCATCTCGTGTCAAAGGTTGAGACAAGTCTTCCCAAGTCGAAGGTTGAGTCGGGTTGTTTCGGACCCAAGTTCGAGACATGTCATTTTGATTAGACGTGCCAATTTAGTCCCTAGCCCATGGACCAACCTTAACCCACTATTCATTAAGCCCATTTTTAGTATGGGTGGCAATGCGACCCGGCCCGGCCCGCATAAGGCCCGCACAACGCGGGCTGGCCCGCCCCGCCCCGCATACTTTATGCGGGCTGAAAACACTGACCCGATTTTTTATTTTTTTAAATTTTTTTTTAATTTTTATGATAAAACTTTCAATGTTTAAAAATTGGGAAACTTTAAGAAGTTCACAAAATTAAGTAAAGACTTTGGGGAATTAGATGATAACTTGATAATTCAACATTTTCATCATATTCATACTATGACATACACAATGTATTCTTTAAATTTTAACACATTAAAAATTACATAATACTTGTCTTTTCTAGTTATACAAGAATTTGAAATGTTAATGCAAAAGTCCATAAAAGAAGTAGTTAATATACACAAGTGCAAGTTTTTTTTTAATTTTATGTGGGCTTGCGGGCTTGCGGGCCGTCCCGTGCGGGCTGCGGGCCTATGCGGGTCGAGTCCGCGCGAGCCTACGGGCTCACTATCCTGGCCCGCTCCACGTTTTTTCTGCAGGCCTGCGGGCCAGGCCGTAATTGTCATCCCTACTTTTTAGGGAGTGCCAAATGAAGGCGCCAAACAAAAGTCCCAGCTCCTAAAGCTCCGAAATGAGTTGCCCCTAGTCCATGACATTTTTTTAATAGAAAACCTTTTCACCTTGTACATTTTTTTTAATTCCAATCCATATGAGTGAGGGTCAAACCATATGTGAAATGGACTATATTGACAATTATAATTTTGAGCCGCTTAAAATATGATGTTTGGACCAGAGAGGATAAAGCAAGCGAGCACGAGTCACGTAACAACTCTCCATATAAAAGTAGTATAGAATGAGTTGATCATTTCAAACATAGTTTTATCTCGTATAATTCATAATTTATGTAAGTAAAAACGTGTGTCAATGCAGCCCATAACTTATATTAATATTTTTTTAATATTATTTTATTATAAACAATTGTTTATGTGTTAAACATCACTAAATATATTAATTTATTATTCTATTAGTTTTATATATTTACAAATATAAATATACATTTTGGTTTCATGTTTTATTTTAATATATTTTTCTCATAATATGTTTTCTTAACTTTAAATCTTTATTTTAATAGTGGTATTTGTAGTTTTTTTTTTCTTTATGAGATACATTAATTTGGGATAAAAAAAATTTCCCAATGACTTTGTCCAGTTTTTTCAATTTGTGTAAGGTGACATGTAAGCCTACACTTATTTAATACCATACATAATTACTTACCAATTTTACTTAGTTTATCGAGTTATTTTTGACAAACCAAATACCAAACAGAACAAGATTGATGGATACACATTACCACCCTAATTAAAATATTAAATACTCAAAGAAGAGCAGTTACATCCAATAAATCTTGATTTAGTAGTAAGAGCTTGGTTCCACATATCTTCCATATCTTCTCTAATTGCTTAAGCTTCTTACGTAGTAAAGCTTACCTCATAAAATCACTTACAGTATTATTAACACAAACTTTTTTTATAAGAAGGAACATGTTATGTATTGGTATAGTGCAACACCAAATCTGCCATGCAATTTGACAATATTAGTTCATTGAGGACCATGTCCTAACACAAAGATAGTTATTATTTCAAGTTAAATTGCAACTAGACAACGGGAGATCTTCACCAAAATTTTTGGGGGAGTCAAAGTAATATACTTAAAACTTATATATTTAATATTAATGTGACTAATTCAATAAAAATGAATACATAATCTAGTATATCTATAATTATAAAAGAAATTACACATATCAAAATGAATGTTTATCGTTTTTTCATATTTTTGAGCTCATGTAATTGAATCATAATTAAGATTTTTATTTTTCGATGTAAATAACCATATTATCTGCAAAATATTATCTTCCATTTATTAACATGCATTTGATTCAAAAAGTCTTCACAAGCTTTCATTTCATTGTTATGCGATGAGCAACCATATTATCATGTTTTCATCTTCACTGACAGTTTATTTATCAATTTTAAAAAATAAATTTATTCTTTTATTTTTCATCAATATACCTATTTAAAAAATAAGTTTAAGATTAAAAAATAATTTAGCATAATCTAATCAAAAGTTGAGAGACATAATTACTAAAAAAAACTATGATAATCAAGTTACAATTAAAAATCGACTATGAAAAATCACATAGTACTTTGCTTCTTCTTTTATATTAATAAAAAATGAATATACAAAAAAGTCATGAGATAAAAAATAATGCTAAATGTTAAACAAATATTTCACTGAGACAAGAGAAAGTTATATTTTTTATTTATTTAAGAATGGAAGAGAAGATATGAAAAAATTAGGACAAAAATGATGAGTTTTTGTCTAACTTTTTTTTAGTAACAAAAAAAAGCATGAGAGATGAAAACAATGTACAAAAAACTCAGAAGACAATGGAAGAGAAAATAAAAAATATTTGGGTTAAATATGTTTTTGGTCCCTCAAGTTTCAGCGAAATTTGGAATTAGTCCCTCATCAAAACTTTTGACCAATTTAGTCCTTCATCTTTCAAAATACGTGAATTTAGTCCTTTTAACGAAATTTTGTTAAGTTTATCTGACGTTTCGAGCGCATTTCATGATAGTATTTAAGTTAACATTGAAGCAAAAATGTGTCAAACAGTATAAATAATTTAAATACTATAATGAAATGCGCTTGAAATGTCAGATAAACTTAACAAAATTTGGTTAAAAGGACTAAATTCACGCATTTTGGAAGATGAAGGACTAAATTGGTCAAAAGTTTGATGAGGGACTAAACCCAAATTTCGCTCAAACTTGAGGGACCAAAAACATATTTAACCCAAAATATTTTAATGATTTTGTTTTTTTATATATTTAATTTTATGTTTTATTATTTATTATTATAGTTTATAAAATAAATAAAAAATACATAATTTAATTTTCATTAATTTTTAAAAAATATTATTTAATTTAAAAAAAATATATATATACAATTTAAAAAAAATTAAAATGTAAAAAATGTAAAAAAAAATCAAAATATTTGGGGGAGGGGGTGTCGTGGCCCCTGCTTGCCCCTTCTAACATCCGTCCCTGCAACTAGGGACGGACCTTCTCTTTGACAAGAAGTCACGACCCTCAATATTTTTTTTATAAACTTTTCAAAAATATATTTTGTTTCGACCTAACCCAAGTCCGTTTGACAGTCATCGTTAGGAACAACCACCATATTTTTTAGGTATTGTCTGCTCTGAAGCGTGGAGTTCCGTCACGGTTTTGTCCTTAAAACGTGCCTCATAGGGTGAAACGAACGAGAAAGGAGTATTTAAATTGCACTTGACCTCAACTCCTAAGCGATGTGAGACTGATTGAGTGTACCGGAACATATTTATATATTATTACTTTATTTATATTAATTTAGTTTAAAATAGTTTTTTTTTTTTAATTTCAAACCCACGTTTTCCCACTCTGTTGTAATTTCTTTTACGTCTTTATATGGTTTTTCTCTCTTTCATACCTCTATCTCTTTCTCTCTTTTTTTTTCTATCTCAATTTTTACCCTCAATCTTTTATCATTTCCAAAATCAAATTGCACCACAACAAAATTGAGAAGTTAAGGAACATGTTGGACCAACCAATTTTTTCTTTTGAGTAAGTTTATTTTTTACCCTTTTTTACTTTTGAAGCAATATGCTTTTTGTGCTTGTATATGACTTTTCTATGCTTTAGGTTTATCTCTATCTATTAGAGATCATAAAATCATGTTTTAATTGTTGATCGATGTGACGAAAAAAAAAATTACTTATTTATTACAGTATACTTATAAATATTTAGAGGCAAAAGTTTATACACTAATATATAATTATATTTAAAATATTCACATTTATATATATATACAATACTATATACTTCCTATATCCACATTGTTTAGTACATTTTATATTTCCTATACTGGAAGAGGAAGAAGGGTTATTTATTTACAGTTTTCCCCTCATATGCGGTTTATCAAACAGGTGGAGGG
>Ga0214544_1002094_pt1 | contig 42088 bp, 11 predicted proteins | sample CNSS3metaG_FD_160074 | JGI IMG/M metagenome (GOLD analysis project Ga0214544, IMG submission 160074) | Root nodule microbial communities from cowpea collected in UCLA plant growth center, Los Angeles, California, USA - CNSS3 | ecosystem: Host-associated > Plants > Roots > Nodule | place: USA...
ATTGCTAAATATTTATTTTGTACACATCAGAGAACACATTTTTGAAATTTTTTACGATAGTCAGGGAATATTACAGTCACACCTTTGAAATTTAATAAAATACACTTGATCAATGATAATCCTTCTCTCTTTTGACATTATTAATTTAATCTTCCTTGGTTTATATTGCTGCTTAAGAAATCAAGGGACGTCAATGTTAACAGGATGGGTACACAGTGTTGTTATATAAATGGATGGAAAATTGTTTAGTGTCAAGAAAGGAATTATTTTGTTAAATTTCAGGACGTCAGAGTAATTTGAGCTAATCAAAGTCTCTTAATCTTTTGTACTTTATGATACTGTATTTTTTTAATGTTAACTTTTTAATATAAAACTGTAAATTTCAATGATTTTATTCAAAATATATCCTGTTGTGTTGTCTATAGATCCTTTTAAAATTCGCTGTTTCCTTCTAACATTTCCTATGAAATACTTATACTGGCCTGTACCCGAGTCAGTTAGCTGCCATCAATTTACATGCATAAAGTATGCAGAACAGATTTAAGACACTACTGAATCATCTATGAAACTGATGACTTGAAAATCGTACTACAAAATATCAGCATAGCTGACTACGTAGACCAGGTCAGACATGGGAGATACGTGTAGATCGGTAAGGTAGGATGAAAAACCATATACATCAGTTCTAAACAATTCTAGGATACGTCAAACAAACTATTAAAAACATATACCTAAATATATTATTAAATAGCTGTAAAAACAAATTTAACATAGTTAGAATTATTTTATATTTGCACGAATAAATAACAAATGCCTCTGTCATCTATCCACCCCCTACCCCCAAATTTTTTAAACTTCAATCGTTACAGCTCGAGTTTTCTTGAAAAGTTCAAATAATGTGAATTTCCCTGTTTGCATATATCAGAAACACACATTATGCAACAAATCATGATAGAAACAATTTGAAAGACTTTCTAATCAGTTAAAATAACTTCAAAACATGCCAAAAGAAGAAAAACGAACTGAAATTCATCTCAACACCAAACAAATTGATATATTTCAATACCTTCAAAACGGAACATGAATTGTATAAATTTCATAAAAATAAATGAAATTCATCTTTTAACTATAAAAAAAACAAAATTTGCAAACATTTTGGCACATTTCAAGGAGGACACCATGATATAATTATCCACAGTCTAGTTAACACTAGTAAAAAAATTCTGATAAAAAGTCTACAGTAGTACCTCAAACATCACAAGAGTAGGCTCAATCACACGTTCAGCAACTGATGCATTTGCTCCAGCTGCAGTCGCACCTTGAAAATCCATTAACATGTCATCCTGTGTGACACTTGATTTTTCTAGCTTAGTTTCCCTGGTCCCGTTTTGGGATAAATCAGTAACAACACTTCCATCAGCTGATAAATCTTCCTCCACTCTTCGTTTTTTCACCACACCATCAGATGCATCGTGATGAGATGCACACTCTGAGGGATCTTCACAATTGGTTTCCATGTTAGTGACACCATCAACAAAGTCCTGATTGTTACCTTCACACACATGACCCCCACAAGCATGCTCGCCAGTTGGTGAAATTGGCTGTCTAGACATATTTTCAACATCTTTTGCACCAGATGATAGAAAGGGGGAATCACGCTGAAGAGCTGGCTTAGTAATCCAAAGGCCTGTACTGTTATCACGAGTGTATATCTGGGGAGGTGCATACCATTCATGCCTATCAACTGTGACCAACACAGACTGCATCCCAATAACCATTTATTTAAACAAATCAGCAAAATATATAGCTTTTAAATGATTTCCATGCAAAAAAAAATGCACCAAAGGAATGTAGATAATTATACCACCGCTTCTAATATGAAAATATTATCATGTCAGATCAGAAAGTCAATCCTCTAAAATCTGCACTAAGCATAGTTTTTCAATCCTCAAGGTTTGAGCTCAAGAGTTTGCTCGAGGGACCAAGTCCAGTACCACTCAAACCACAAAAAGTCAAATTTGTTAGGCTTCTCAAATTGAAGAGAAATATTTAACTGAGAAAGATTAAGGCTATGATGTCTCTTTCAAAGATTAAAACAATTTTAGACAAATTTTAATTGAAGTTCTTCATTCCATTGCCAAAATTGATGAGAATAATATTTGGTGTTAAACATTGGGTCGCATCAACTTGAAATCTTTAGATTTTATGCAAGACATGCTGGGAAATTTTTAGGAAGATAGAGTGGGGAGATTTACCTTTTGAGATATATGTTGTCCATATAAGAAATTTGATACCACCTCCAACACAAAGCCTAAAGGCTTAGTGTTTGTAAGTCTTTCTTTTTCTTATATGTCACTCAACTTCCTTATTTTTACTCAATGTGAGACTTTTAGCTCATACTTGAATTCATAACAAGACAAGACTGACAAATCATGTCATGCAATGTTTAAACGATAAGAGGAGTTAAATTAAATGTCTATGATATCATAATGACTGGGGCACGATTTTGATATCAACTCTGAAGTTCATGGAGGTTAAGCATGGCATTTTCATGTCAAATATCAAGGTGTTAAATTTTATAAGATTTGAAGTTACTCAAATTTTAAGTTTAAGATTTTTCTTCCATAACTGTGACAGATTATCTTTTATAATTTGTTTCGGTCTACTAATTTAAATTTCATATAAATCTAATGGTAGGATAGATATTTTAGGAATTTCAAATTGGTTGCAAGCCTGTATATAGGAATTCTCATTTGTGGCTTTTAATGACTGTTTTGCTCTAATTTTCTTATCTCTATTTTCTCTTAAAGTTCAACTATTTCTAGGTTATTTTATAATATACTTCCAACAAAAACACACACCATGTAGGCTATCACTGTAAAACGCTAGATGCTTATCATAACAAATAGTATATACAACCATATAAGCTGACTATCCAAATCTAAGGAAAAAATGTATATTAATTACATGTATAATTAATTACAAGTACATTACACATGCCCTAAATCTTATAGACCAAAGAAAATGCAAGATACTACTAAATAGAAAAGTCATTGTTTTCTTTGAAATATAATAAACACAATCTAATCAATGAGGGATTGTTTTCTACTCATGAATAACTAGGACCAATTTTATTGAAAAATATATAAAGGTTTCAAAATAGCAAACAACTCAATAAATGAAGTAAAAACGGAATTGACAATATACACTAATTTAAAATTATGTTTTGATGGTGAAGTAACCATTACCTTCCTTCGATGACGATCCATGTAACTTATATATTCCAATGGTACTCGAGCACCCCTAGATAGTTTAGAAATAACTGTTATTAGTTCCTCAAGACAAGATATTTCTTCCCCTGCAAATTTCTTAATTATTGCATGGCGAGGAACACCTGCTCTGAAGAGCATATATCTGCAAAACAGAATATTACATTGAATAAAGCATAACTTATATACCAAAATAAAAAAAATAAAAATCATCGGAATCAACTCCACTCAGGATCTTTTATACGAAAACATAAGTAATGCTAGATTTAAGCTTATATGCCAATTTGTCGTGATGAGCAATTTCAAGGAATTTTTAAATAAAACTAGGGATAAAATCAAAAGATGATCAGAAAATTAAAGATTAATATTTTAACTAAAGCTCTATAAATAATTTTGACAAAAACCAATTGATACCGACTACAAATCTCTAATAATTTATCTGGCCAGTAGATTATAAATAGTTATCAAATTAGAAGTTAATGCTTATTTAAGTATACATACCCTGGTTCGGCCACATAAACAAGACCGCAATGGAAACGGAAGTTTCTAGCCTGCATTACAAAGAAGACAAACATAACCTAAATGAGGCAAACAGCTTCAATTGGAAGAATAACCTATTGGGAGATTTATGGCACAACACAATACACTCCGATAACCAAGTTCCAGTAAGCAAAATAGGAAAGAAACCACTAGCCTACATCATATTAAAGGAAAATGGACTAGGTAGAGGAAATGCTAATTTAATATAAAGACAGATACAGCAACACATGGATCGATAGAATGAAGGAAAACTACCAACAGCTACTCGAATAACATCATAAATATAAGAAACAATAAACATTCGATATATTTCTTCATTTAAACAGCAACCACCTGCACCCTCTCAAACCGTAAGTCAAATTGTATTCAACTAAGTTCTCTCTAGACGAGAGTATAAAAAACAATGAACGTTCCAATTTCTGAGTACAGTCCAACTAACCTGCTGATAAGAAAGAGGATGTATTACTGCCCCACTCACTTCTAAGAAAGAATCAGGAGTTATTGAGTGCAAATCTTGCACCTGATATAAAAATTCAATAAAAAAGTTAGCACAATGGTAAGCTATAACTGGTATTTCTACAATCATTATTCGAGATGCTAATAAAATTCTTGAGCCAGCCTCATGTTAGCGACAAAGAAACTACTTTTATGTTTTCATTCGATGCTTTTGTTTCCGTTCAATTCTACTCTGAGTAAATATATCACTGTTTAAAGGGTGGCTGATGTGAAATGCTAGATTGATTCCTCTGAGTTCGTATTTCTTTATTCATAAACCTCAGAAGATAGATGGTGAGGCCATATGTCAGGTTGAACCCAAAAATAAAAATTATCATGCATTTGATTACAAAGCATTAAAAAATCACAATCTGTTTAAATTGAGATCTAGCCAGTGCATTGCGTGCAAACAAAATTGTTAAAGAAGTGTAAGTTTATTATATTTATTTTAAGATCTTCGAAGCCTATGTTTTTGATGAAATTCGAAGGACATGAAGTAAAAGTCTGACTATGCTTTCAATTTATTTACCATTTTATACAGTTAGAGTTTCTTCAGCCCCTCTCTTAGTGGAGGTTGAAAGTAGATCACCACGATGCCCTTCCCAAAGAAAATATAAGCACTTGGGTATGTCAAAAAGTACTAAACTACTAATAAAGTAAATATCCAAGAATGAAAAATCTCACCAACAAAGTTAAACTCTTTGAAGTGCCACCTCTTTCAATTTGTAATTCAATATTCTTGCTTACACTGTCATCAAGTAGAGTCTCCAGTTTCAGGAACTGAGTGATGACCTACAATGAATTTTACAGAGTCAAATTGTTCAAAACAAATTACAAAAAGAGACTCCTATGTCTAACGTCAACCACAAACAGCACACACACAATGAAAGCCCTTTTTTGCAGCCTTTGAGTGCAAGAAAGTACCAATAATAATTCAGAAGACATGGGGAAAAAATATGACAAAACAACTTAAGTTAATACGATTTAGAAGTCAATACTTCAAAATGATTTTTTCAACCAATTGGTATAATTTAAACTTAAGTCAACTTTACAAAACCGGCTTGATTAGGATAGACTTTCAATAGCTTGATATCATCATTTTAAGAAAGTGAAATTTAAGTCTAACTCAACATCACAAAACCAACTTGGTAAGAAGAGGTTTGTACTCTCCAATATACTATAACTATATACTATAATTTGGTTTTATGTCTAGTTGATGTGGGCACTTTAACATTAACAAAAGACATGGAACAATAACAAAGTTATTTTCACAAGCAGCAGTCTCCTTGTCTTTATGCCAATGGTTTGGATGTACAAAGGTACACCTACTTTCACCCAGAATAGTTTCTCCTCGCAACTTTCCTTCAATGTCTGACTTCCATAATCAAGTATGGCCTTTGGTATAACCAATTATCACTCTTATATGAAACATATAACCTAGTGTCTCACCAATGACTATAAACAAACTAGATACACATCAAACATACAACAGAGAAAAAAATAAACACCGAAAATTAATGGGGAGGGTGGAGTAGGGAAGCAAAAAAAATTGTCCTTGATATCAACTTACTTCTCCATTGACACGCACAAGTACATCACCTGGTTCCAAATGTTTGTAACCTGGACCACCTGGCACCTAAAAATGTCAAGGAGTAAAGCCATAAAAATTGAAATGGAGTTTCAACACAAAATATTAGCATTCCAATTTGCTTACCACAGATTCCACAACAAGCATTCCACTTTCACCAGCTGGAGAAGCCTGGCGTACTATCTGCATAATTTAAAACCGGTGTCAATAATTCAGGGCATATTTGAAGGAAGATACTGCTCCATACAGATAACCTAAAGAAATGATAGAATAAAGTAACCTGCTCCGTCTCAGTTTTGAGGCCAAGGCGACGAGTCTCGTCAAACCCTTTATGGAGAAATGTCACCTGCACCAGATTTTACACAAATTGGGTCATATGCAAGGAAAACATCCATTTTCGGAAACAAGAAAAAACAATTTCTCTAAACCATCTCTGATCTCATCAAATATACAAGAACCAAAAAATTAGACAAGCAGATTAAAGATGTAAGGAACTAAAATAACTAGAAATTACAAAATGATAAGTGTGAAACCTCTACAATAAAAGCACATCTGTAATAACAACACAAACAGATAAAAGATGTGAGGATCATGAAATTATTAATTACAACAAGTGTATACAATCATCTCGTGATCTATAACAAGCATTGAAAAAGTAAATTCAAGATGTAAGGAATAAATATTATCTTGAGATTACTGAATGATACAATATTCGTTCGTATCTTCATGCAAACCTACTATCAAAGTTAAAAAAGTTATAACAATGACAAAACGTTAAGCAACAAGAAATCATATGGTAAGAGATTATTAGCATTTTTCAAGTACCTAAAGTCCATAGACACAATAATTGCAGAGTGAAATTAGCAATATGGAAATTTCAGAAAATAAAGTGATAAAGTCTACGAAGGTAAAAACACTGTCAAAACCCAGGGTAAAAAATCAAGGAAGAAATATGAACACAAAATCCTTTAATGATGGAGGAACAAGAATGACAAAACAGAGGGCCATGAATGATTTTAGAGAGGATAAAACATAATATAAACTTGAATGTCCTTGTCGCAGATAAAGCCTAAAGCTATACTTAATAATTTCAAGACTTAAAAAAATGGACTTTAAGCCCGATTCAATGTAAAAAAACTGATTTTCAAGGTGAGATTTACACTCACTTATATATTATAATTTGGTCACATTTCTAATCGATGTGGAATCTTCAACCTACCTTTACGCCAATAACTACGCATCTCATGTGTAAGAATAAAGAGGAGCCAGTTAAGGGATGGCTCAATACACCCAACAAACCTCACTAAGAAGCTTTGATGTCATCCTAGAAAATGAACTCTAAGTTTAACTAATCCTTGCAAAACCAGCTTGTAAGGTGAGATTTATCCCTATTTATACATTATAATTTGATCATTATCTCTAATGGATGTGGGATATCCAACATCAAGTTCCTAAAGAAAGCAACTTTGTTCTTCACACAGCATTTTTATTCTCAAGATAAGTAACAAATGAATGCATGCATACACGACTGGGGCTTTATTGACATTTTTCAAAGCAAAATATTTCAATTTACAAGGAAAAATCTTTGAAAGGAAATTTAATCTAGTCAATATTATTCACTGCAATGTAGCACACAGAACATTCAAGACTCAATACCATGAAATAGTTTAATATTATATCACATGAAAAACTCAAAAACGAAAAAGCCAGCAAACAACAATTGACAGACCTGAAGCGTACCACGAGGTATAGAAACTGCTTGCCATTTATTAACATAAGTTTCACTTCCCTTTTGAACAAACCTTAAGGCCCTCACAACCTGAAATGCAATTGAATTAGTTGGTCCAGGTCCCAACAAGAGGAGCTGAACTTCCCTTGATTATTACAAGAAGTATAAAACAAGTTCAACAAATATAAAAAGCTCACTCGTTCTAGAGGTAGAAAGAAAGCTGATGCACTTGATGACTTGCTCCCAGCATTCAGAGCCACTGCCCTGCCTTGCCAATCTATAACTGGGGAACCACTTGACCCTCCTTTCGTCCCAGAAGCTGCCTGAAATAAAAAAATCAGTAGATATAAGGTTGCAAATAAGGATTCATCAGAAACAAGACAAGAATACCATATATTGTAATGGTAAATTACGTCTACAAAAGACTTCAAAACCACTCCATACAAATCACTCTTTCCATCAAAATAAGTTTCCCAACGGAGGCACAAACGATCCCCTTGAGGTTAATTTTCCTTTCCTACCACTTTTAGTAATAAATAAATCCTGCTTTCAGTTCTACATTTTCGTTCTTTGAGCAATTAAAAAAAAAACTGAAAAAAGAAAACTAGCATGCCATTGGATATATTATAAGACACCTGAACACTTGAAATGAAATTTGGGAAGCAACAAGAAAGGTACTAAAATTTGAAGGAAATTAAACGATACAAAAATTTGAAGGAAAAAGGAAATAACATATAAACAAACTCACAATTTAGAATTTTAATATAAATGGTATAAACAATATTTCTTCCCACTTACTTGAATATAGAACGTGTTGAAGTCGTTATACCCATCCCTGCATAAAATAATAGTTCCATTATCTAAATTCAACCTGTCCACATAAATAGCCCAAAAAAAAGTTACAGACACTCTACAACATACTTCTTATAATGAGGAGCATCCCTATCCAAACGAGCAAGAGTACCAGCCAAAATGGAAACCTGAAAGCAAAAGCAAAAATAATTATAGAAAGTTTATGGGAAGAAAAGGATCGAAGCTAATACTGGAACACACCATTCCTTTACATTAATACAAAACAAGTGCCAATTGTGAACAGGCTTAAACACGAAAGACCGCCAAAAGTTGATAAATAGCTTGATTTTAGAAACCAAAGGCCTTTCAGAAGGAAACAAATGGATGTAGCTGGGCCAAGACATACGTTGAAAACTGGCTGATCTTGATTAGAAACCAAAAGAAAAAAAATCTCAGCATATATCATTATGCTTTGACCAACAATGTTCTATTGAGTTGGTCAGCTTCCAAGAAAAGCACCACTTGCTAGCCATATGACGTGTATTGTAACAAGCATGGAAATCATGTAGCTTTGCCCTACAAGAGTCAATTGAAAAAACAGAAAAATGCAAGACAAAGTGCAGGGATGGAGGGGTGCGGGAGGGAAATAAGTGGATTTGAGGTAAATTTTAGGTAATACCTTTTCGCCACTATCATTACCAACGACTCTGATTTCAAGTCCAACACAGGCAGCTTCAGGAGCAAGAGGTATCTCTTCATAGTTTAAAAATTGTATAGCCCCGGGATCATAACGAAAGAACCCAAAATCATGTACCTACATATGCGTATATTTTAGTTCGTTGCATCAACAAGCATAGAGAGAGTGATTATAAATTAATTATAGGACAGAACTAATTATTCAAAAAAATACACAGACACGCACATAGAAGAACTCTGAGGACTACAATAATAATCTATAAAATTTAAACAAATGAACAAAGTAATACTGTTTAAAAAACGAACTTTATAACACATACTCCCAGAAGAAAAAAAATGCTGACAATAAAACACGACAGAAATGGAAATCAGTTCGCCGCTTCACAATTTAAACACGAAAAGAGATCAATTAAACCATAACAGTAAAGGTGTCTTGAGTTGATAAAACAATCTTCCTTTCAACAGTAATAATATCTTGATCCTCCTCAAGCAGGTAATAACAATATGAACATATGAACGTGTTTTTGCATTATAAAGACTTATTGAAAACCTATAGCGATAATGATTTTGAACGTGGGTAACAGTAACACACGATTCCCATGTCTTCATAGTCCACAGTGAACAGAAGTTTATACAAAGCAGAGTGCATGTATAAATGACTAAAAATAATAACAGAACGAAAGACAGGATTCAGCTAGATCACCAGTTTATAAACTGTTGACCACATCACATTGAGAAATATCAAAACCGAAACAGAAATCACTAACCGGATCTCTGTAAATCGGATGCACTGGAACCTCTTCGCGGTTCAGAAACATGGCTTCGGCAACCACAGGACCTACGGATTCGAAATAGAGAGATCGTCAACGCGAACAGAATTCAACAAAAAGAACAAAAAGCAAGAGCGGCGAGGTTAACTAACTACCTGGCTTGACCACGTGGCGATTAGTTAGAATGATGCCGCGGCTCTTGTCCACGATGAAGCCGGTGGCGTAGCCGGCGGCGGCGGACTCGGTGTCGAAGGAGCGAGTGGCGGTGGTGCGGAGGACGACGACTGCGGGGACAACTCTGTTAAGCGCTTTCCGCCAGTCCTCGGCGGTAGCGATGTTTTCCTGAAATGGCGGATCAATTTCCATGCACAAGTCATCGGTCTTGACGACGGCGCCGGAATCCAAACCCTCCGACCCTAACCTCTCTTCTTGATCTCCCATTTCAGCGATCAATAATTAATGGTCGCTCCTCTTCTACTGATACAATAGGGATGTTTGTTCACAATGAGCTGAGTGTGTTGTGTGTGCGTGCGTGTAAGTGATGAGTTAGGGTTGGGCACTCGCGATTAAGAAAGTGTCTAATAGTCCACGCCAATGACTACACACTGAAGTGAGGTCTGCGCGTCGCCACGGAATTCGATGCGTACGTGTTTCGGGAAGAAGGCCCCCGCTCAGAACATGGCCAATGAAAAACCGAACCCTCAATTATGAATCAATCATACTCACAAATCAATCAATTGTTTTCCTTAGTTTCCTCTTTTCTTGCCTGTCTTGTTTCAGTCGTCCATTTCTCTCCTCTTTAAGCCATTGTTACAGGAAAATTTAATGCAAATTAGTTAGTAAAAACGAAAATAAATAAATATATAATATAAATCCCACCTACCCTTCGATCTGAGATTTATGCTTTACCTTGGTTTTTTTTTCTTTTAATCTGTAGCTAATATTTTATCTTTCTCTTATTTATTTTTTGTATTTTTTTATTTTTTTACACTCAATGTTTTATTATTCTCATTTCAATTTTTTTTTTCTTGTCATCTTATAATATGTTTTTTAAATATTTAGATTTTTATCAATTTTGAAATTTTGAAACTTCATGTTCTTCACAAAAACATCCAAAATAGGTTTTTATCATCTTCAAGTTTGTTTTTTGGATATTTTTTTTATCAAAAACATCCAAAATAGGTTTTTATCATCTTCAAGTTTATTTTTTGGATATTTTTTTTATTAAAAGTATACAGTTTTTTTATATTATTGTTTATACACGTGTTATATTTAATTTGGAGAAAAACATTATGTTTCAGTTGTTTAATATGAACCTTATGATTGTGGTGTTGATGATGAAAAATGTTTGGGTGTGACTTTTTTTATACACGTTACAAAATGACTTTCCTTTTGTTTTATATTAATTAATTGTGAAATTTTAAATTTTCCTTTAAATTTTATCCTTCTTTTATTCAAGGTATTTTAAAATTCAACACAATTGAAGAGTAGTCCAGTTTAGTTCGGTGTGGTCCGATCCGGTTCAGTTTAGTGAGGTTCTTTGAGGTTCGATTCCGTTGGGTTTGGTCCGGCCCGGTTTGATCCGGTCCAGTTCGATTCGATTTGGTTTAATTTGGTTCGGTATCGTTCGGTTCGGTACGGTTCTGTTTAGTTTAGTTTTTTCGTTTCGGTTCAATTTGGTTTGGTTCGGTCCGGTTTGATCCTGTTCGGTTCGGTCTATCCTGGTCCGGCCCCATCTGATTCGGTATGTTTGGTCGGTTCGATTATGTTTGGTTAAGTTCGGTTTGTTTGGTTTGGTTCGGTTCAATTTGGTTTGATTCAGTTCGGTTCAATTTGGTTTGATTCAGTTCGGTTCAATTCGGTTTGATTCAGTTTGGTTCGATTTGGTTCAAGCATGTCCGATTTAGTTCGGTCTGGTTCGATCTAGTTCGATTCGGATCCTTTTTGTTAGGTTCAGTTTAGTTTGGTTCGGTTCAATTTGGTTTGATTCGGTTTGATTGAGTTCAGTTCGGTTCGGTTCGGTACAATACGGTTTTGTTTAGTCCAACCCGATCTGATCCACTTCAGTTCGATATGTTTCTATTCGATTTGGTTCGGTTTGGTTCTGTGTGGATCGATCCGATCCGGTCCAATTTTGTTCAGTTATCTTTGTTTTGATTCGGTCCGATTTGGTTCGATCGTGTCCGGCCTGTCCGATCCGGTATGATTCTGTTTGGTTCAATTCAGTTTGATTTGATTTAATTCGATTCGGCTCGGTTCAGTTCGATTCGATTTGATTTGTTTCGGTTCAATTCAGGTTAACTCAAACAGTTTAATTCGTCTTGTAAACTTTGAAACTTATAATGAAAAATATGTTTATTGTAAAGTTATTGAATAATTAAAAGTTAAAAACATTTATAGTGAAAAATATTTATGTTGTAAACTAATAAATTAATTGAAAATTAAAAATACTTATCAGGAAAACTTATAAAATGATTAAAAATTAAAAATATTGATGTATAATTAAAAGTTAAAAATATTAATGTTGTAAACTTATAAAGTTATTAAAAATTAAAAATACTTATAATGAAAGATATTTATGTTGTAAACTTAAAAAATAAAGAAAAATTTAACAAACTTATAATACATTTTTTTATGTTATCAACTTATAAAATTATAAAATTATTAAAAAATAGAAATACTTATCAGGTAAACTTATAAAATGATTAAAAATTAAAAACATTGATGTATAATTAAAAATTATAAATATTAATATTGTAAACTTATAAAGTGATTGAAAATTAAAAATACTTATAATAAAAAATATTTATGTTGTAAACTTAAAAAATAATGAAAATTTTGAAAAACTTATAATAAAAAATATTTATGTTGTAAATTTATAAAATTATTAAAAATTAAAAATACTTATCCGGTAAACTTATAAAATGATTAAAAGTTAAAAACATTGATGTATAATTAAAAATTATAAATATTAATCTTGTAAATTTATAAAGTGATTAAAAATTAAAAATATTTATAATGAAAAATATTTATGTTGTAAACTTATAAAATTATTAAAAGTAAAAAGTACTTATAAATGAAAATGAAAAAAATTCAAAAGTAAAAAATATTTTAAATGAAAAATATTTATCTTGTAAACTTTTAAACTTATAATGAAAAATATCTTGGTTGTAAAGTTATTAAATAATTAAAAGTTAAATACAGTTATAATGAAAAACAGTTAGAAATACTTCTAAGGAAAAGTATTTTTGTTCTAGTTATAAAATAATTAAAAATAAAAAATAAATTTATACTGAAATTTGGTGCACCTGCTGTATTTCTCATCCAGATTACACGCTTGAAGCAGTGGAAAGGCTTGAAGCCATTATACGAAGATTGTGCAATTGCACATCAAGCCTTATACTTTCTTATCTCGGTTACACGAAGATGACAAATAAATTCGTTCTCATGAGTATTATCTGAACTCGTCTCTGTTCTGACGGAAAAAGATATGGATATGAATATGGGGAATTTCCAACTTTTTCAATTGGATATAGGGATGTACATATCTTCGTCCTCGTTTAAATTTTTAAAGCACAATTAATTAAGTAATCCTATATATATATATATATATATATATATATATATATATATATATATTCTATTTTCTATTTCTTCTAATTATTTAGTTTGTCATGAAACTCATTCGCATCTCCAATATATTTTTCATGTTATCATAATCTTTATGTAATTACGTTAAAATGATGTATGTCAATTAAAATATTTGTATGCCTCACATTTGAATATTTCTATTATTTTTTACTATTTTTATTTATTATATATTTTCCTTTCACATGAGAATGTTTAATACTCTCAATTTAAGGTAATATAAAAAAAATTCTTTACTTTACTTGTTATTATTAATTTTTGTTTAATTTAAAGAACTCATTTGTTTCGTTAAAATAATTTTGTTTTTTTTTTCAATAATTGGGTACATATGTTGATATTTGAAAAGTTTTTTTTAAATCTCTAAGGTATTTTTCATCTTATTATACCCTTAATTATACATTTGATTTACTTTGTGCGGTTTCTTTCAATAGTCTCTCAAATTATTTCTAAGACACACATTTGTTAAATTTTTAAAAATTTTATTTACTGTTTATTTTCATCATGTAGAATAATATTTCGATATATTCTATCTAATTATTTTTTATTTTCTAACTCATTATCAATCATACTGTAATTTTTTCACTTTAATTGTATAAATCACTTTTATTTACTACAATTTAAAAATTTAATGTAATTGTCATGAATATTTTTTTGTCACTATCCAACATATATTGGAGTTCAAAAGATACATAATCTATGTCAAAATTTTATTATTATATTTATTATTTATTTTTTGTATCATTTTGATCAAGTGATGTATTATAACTTTTATTAGTGTATAAAAAAAAGATTCATTAGAATTTAAAAAATTGAAGTAAACAAACATTTAAAATATATTTTAATTTGATTATTTGTTTTTCTTTATATTTTTTTAAAATATTTTTTAATTTTATCAACTAAGTTTCATTAATGTTTGTAGTTTGTAAATTTAATAAATGTTTTGGTTCTGATGAAATTTTATTTGGTATTCTAATCTAAAATGTAACAATTTGGTATTCTAATCTAAAATCTAAACAATTATAATTTATTTCAAAGTATTTGATATGGAAGAAATAATCATACTCCTAATATTGAATATTTGATAATATTATGTTTTCTTTACCATAATTTTTTTTATAAAAATTAATATTGAAGTAGTTAAAAAATGGGTACGGGTATGGACATGAAATTATACCCGCCGTTACCCGGTGGGGATGGGACAAAAGTTTGATATCCGTTGGGTTTGGGTATGAGGATGGGGATGAATTTTTTTTTATGGGAATGAGTATGAGATAGCAAAACTCGTCCCCTGCCATGTTGTCATCTCTTAGCTTCTTATAAAACTTATTAAATTCATGAACAAATAAACAAGCCCTAACAATAAAAAAATTCCTCATCGTCGCATAATTCTATGCCTCCTTAACGGAATCTATCATAAAACAACGATAAAGAAGATGCACACAAAAAATAAATTAATGGTGAAATCATAAGTATTTTTGTTAGAAGGTTTAAATTTCATTTCTCATCATTCCTACTGCGACAAAGGAATTTTTCTTGACTTGCCCACAACATCTTAGTTGATTACTTGTCCACCATAACAAATTCAAAAAGGATAGGAAAACATTTTTTTTAAACACAAGAAACAATAAAAAACATGAAAAGTGACTAATCATAAATTGGACAATTAGGCATTCAATGATAGAACATACAGACGGATAATCATAAATGAAAAGAATCAATGAAAAATACCCTTTTTGTTTTGTCCAATGAAGATAAATAGCATCAACAAAGTGAGTGTGAAAACAAAGAAAATAAATAAGGTAAAACAACTTCCCAAAAAGAGCAGTAATGAAATGATGTTACAAAGAAAAACAAACTATAAAATACATGTTAAATTATTTTAAAAATAATAAATAACTTATTATATTAGAAAAAGTGAAATAGGAATTAAAAAAGTAGACACGAAGGAGAAAGGAAGTAAAATAAAATATAATTATCTTATGGAAGAAAAAGAAAGTGAAACACCGGTAGGTAAGTGAACTCATGTAACATATTGAAGTAGTCTTTGTAATTAGAATTTGAATGTTATGTTATTAAAATATAACGCTTATAAATATAAAAAATATTTATATAAAGACTAACATACTTTTAAATTATTTAAATTTTATTTTTTTATTATATTGTCTTTGTTTAGATTATGTTTCGTTTATATCGGTGAATTTAGGAATAACAAAAAAATATTCGTATTCACGGATATCTGCGGATAAGATTTACGACGGATAATTTATATCCACGAGTATTTATTACACATGGGTAACAGGTAACAGATATTTTAATATCTGTTTTTAAACTGGTCGTGCGTGAGTATCATATACCCGCGGGTATTCGTTACCATCAAAAACTTAAAATTAAAATTTAATTTGTTTTATTAACCCAAATTTAATTAAAATTAAGATTATATTTTATATTTTATCAGATTCAATTTAATTTAATTTAATTTATATTTTTTGTAATTTTATTTTATATTTTTTATTTTTTTTCAAATATTTGTGGGTATCCACGGGTGCCCTCAAATTTTAAAATATTTGCGGATGTTTATTAAGACGGAACCGAGTAGGTAAACTAGCGGATTATAGGTGAATTTTTTTTTTACAGGTCAGATTATGGATAGACACTATCTGTAGTCAACCTGACTCATTGTCATCCTTAAATTAACCATTTGAAAAAATTTACTTTTAGAATAGAAAGTGATAAAAAACACACAAATTTCAGGAGGATCAAAACTTTTTCTTTATTTTAACTTTCTCTTTGTTATAGATCAGATTTGCATCGAAGAGTGTGAATAAATTTTATTTTTAAATAAAGCTAATTTTTAATATCAATAATAATAATAATAGTAATAATAACAATAATAAATATAAATGATAACATTTTTTCATTTTTTAATTATTATTTTTGTTTATTTATCGACTATTTCACTTCATTCATTAACTTTTGTAAAGTTTCATCTCAAATATATTTATTTCTTATCATATTTCTCTTAATCCAAATAAATTCACATTCACCTCTTTATCCCTCAAATCTACTTTAATTCACTCTCTCAAATCCATCTTCAAATCCAAACACAACATTAAAGATGTCATAATCCTGACATAAAATAGATTGTCAAAATCATGACATAAAATAGAGTGTTCCTAGATGATCAATTTTTTCTTTGGAGTAAGTTCATCTTTATTCCTCTTGAGTCATTTTTAGAAGTTTTGCATGCATGTGTTTTATGACGGTTGAATGTGATTCAAAATAGTTCAAGATGAATTTCTATTTGTCTATGATTGTTAGGATATGTTCATATCATTAAATTGAGATTTATATGTGTATAGTCTCATTTGAGAGTTAGATACTTTGAAGCTTAGTTGAGTTAAAGTTTAATTCAAGTGAGAGAAGTTGAAAGGATATTATAGTCACTACACTTGCAATGATGTGTTTGGAGGATTTTAAGGCATGTGGGACTAGAATATTTATATGGGATGGTAATTGAGATATTGTTATGTGATTGAGAAATAAACTAGTGATACATATATTAGTTTGGTTAAATCAACCTATAATATCATATTTTAAAATTGAAATGTATTTGTCGTGATATGTTAAGTATATAAAACACTAGTTGAAGCCAATGAAACAAATCGATATACATATCCAATTTTTTTAATTATGTAGATTTCCTGGGCGAGTCATTCACCCTCTAAGTGAAGTTCAAGATTTTAAAATCTATATGCCTCATGTTGCTTTACTTGATGGGCGAGCTTTGTTAATAAGGCTCTTAGGTCTGGGTCATAGGACGATCAGTAAATCACTTACTAAGTGAAATTCATTTTATAAAAATATAGAGAACTTGAGGTGTTTGGGGTTGTTGGGCAAGTTTGGTCTCAAGTGAAATTAATTGATAATGACTTCCAATACTTATTCGCTAGATGAGTCAATTCATTCACTGAGCGAAATTCTTTTAATTAAAATCTAGAGAGCTTGGGATGATTGGTCAATAAGGCAGTCAAGGCTTCGTCCAGTGAATATACCTCCAAAGATATGTCATTGGGCAATTGAGGATGTTAAAGCTTATTATTTTAAAAACTATAAATGTTGTCTCATTGAATGAGGTTTAGTGCTCATGAAGTAAAGTCAAGTTGTTCAATCATAATTTACCGTTTTGTGTGTGTTTGTATCCACATAAAGTTAGGATTTACCTTAATACATTATTGATATATGTTTGAGGCTGAGTAGAGTTAGTGCTTGTGCCATAATCTACCGTGAGATGTTGATTTGATATATTTGTGATGTGAATTTAGTTATTTATAACGAGGAAGTATTGTCTTGAATGATTGTATGATGTGTATTGAATCAAGATTCTTTAATGAGATTATCCTAAATCTACTAATGTTGGACTATGTGGCATGATATTAGGTGATGAGGGTTCATGAAAATTTTTATAACTTGGATTTGTGTGAAAGAAAACCATATCAAACATGTTATATGAAATTTATCATATCATAAGAGGAGAACTTAGATTTTAGGATATAACTTTGTGTGAATGGATAACAAAATATTCCAGTCTAAGTCATGCACAAGTGTTTTGAAAGTAGAGTTAATTATTAGTGACAGTTAAATAATTTTAGTATCAAATGACATTAATTGAATGATGTATGTGTGATATTTAAAATGTGTGATTTTTGTATATGATTGCTCGTAGATGTATTACATTTGTAAAATATAATTTTCGTGTTTCATGTTTTTAAATTTCGTTTTCCAAACTTAACACTTTTTCTTTTTCATCTTTCGATAGTCGTAAAGTAAGAAGTGATAAGTAATTATAATTTTTTAATATTTTTCTTTTCTTCCACTTCTATCAAATGCATAAATGATTTTAATTAATAGTTGAGAATTTTTATGTATATTTAAAAATATCTATAAACTCAAATAGTTTAAATAATAGTTATATCATAGTTAACATTTATTGCATGTGACATCAATTGTATTGCAAAGAGACTGAGTGAGCCAAGTCACAATCCAATTGTGACTTGGAATTGTTACGTTTTTAAATTAAAAGAGTCACGTCCTCATTAATGATTATATCTTTTAGTTTAGTTGTAAGCATTTGATCCTAACAATTGGTATCCGGACCAATATCACGAATATGTGACAAAGGCCAAATAAGTCGTGACTAAGCTATAATTTATTCGATCCTAACAATTAATATCAGAAAAAAGTTCATGAATATGTAACAATTGATAAAAAAAAAAGTACATGAGTACGTAACAGTGAATCTTGACTAAAGTATAATTTTTTATCTAGTAGTAAGACAATATCACTTTTAAAAGTATTTTTTATTTAATGAAAACAACTTAAGCTATCAATAGATTAGTGTATTTAGTCTCATAAAAAATATATTTGTTTTTATGAAAGAAAGGGGCTAAGTGCCAGAAAACATACGAATAGAGGAACTTACTTGCCTAGGTTGAGCCATTAAAGACAACCAGACGAAAGAAGGGACACTATCACTGAAAATAATTTCACTATTCGTATAAAGCGAAAGCATACACTACGTAATTATTTTTGGAAATACGACCAGGACATTTGCATGTTCCTAGAACTATTTGTTTAACCAGGTCTCTATATTTAAAAACTTCATAAACTTGTGTTCTATTTTTGGAAGTATAGTATAACTATGCGATCGTATTTTATAAGAGTTAACTGAATTAATAATATTGGTTTGAAGAGATAAATGGAATGGCCTTTTTCATCTTAATATTGTTTTTTTAAATGAAAAAGGTATGAACTTTAGGGTTTTATTATTAAAATTTTGACTGAAGTTTTGCAAACGTGTCGCACTCGCACTTGAAGTATATGCTAAAAAAGTAGCCAAACCAATACTGGGGAACATTTCATCACTTGGTCGGTTTGTCCGCCGGCCCATTTCCACACTTTTTGATTCATCATTTTATTTTCCTTTTTTATTTCGAAGAAAACTCCTTAAATGTGTCTTCAGAAAAGAAAAAAAAATCTTGGTTTTTCTAGTTTTAACTTGCAAATGCCAACCCACTTTTCAGTATGTTGGGAACTAATACTTTTAATTTAAGGTTTTCATTTTTAGATCTGAGAATTTTGTTTCTTCAGTAATATACATTTTAATTTCCCTTTCAAATCTACCAAGTGAGATCCATTGTCATATATATTGTTATTTTAAATGTTAAAATTTAAACTTTTTATTTTAAAATATATAAAAGCAAAATTAATTTAAATATTAATTGCATGGTAGAAAATGAAGACACTTACAAGTAACATCTATGTTTTTGCTAGCAATTATATTGATAAAAATCAATTTGAATTGTTACAATATTTTGGCTGAGTAATAATAAATTTTCAGCAAATTGAAATGGTGTTAAACAATAAAACACACTGGTCAATAAGGGCATGTTTGTTTTTCTCATAAGAACTCCAGTGATTTGTTAGTGGTGGATCCAAATCCTTTTGCATGATTATAATGGGTAGAACAAACACAAACACCAAGTCACTGCAGAAATGGAGAAGAAATTTGGACAAGGAGCTTTTTACCACTTGTATGTCATTTTATACAGCAGTTTCTTTACAAACCAACTACAAAATCATGACCTTTACCACTGACAACTTAGTTTATTGACAATTACCAGTCACTCGATACCTCCACAATGGCCTGGACTGGCATCATACTTCACTATGTATTATTCCTTCTTTTTTTCCGTTTTCTACTCTGGAAATTTACCTCACAAACCCCAAATGCAGAGAAAAAAAAGATGAAGAAAACTGAAAAAGAGGCAGAGTTGGCCAGCGGCAACTATCATTTTGAAGAAACTTCAGAAGCACAGCCAGCGATAGGAAGATCACTTGGGGTGCAGACAAGAGCCCTTTGTTGTAAATGTCTCAGACTTTGTTCCATGCTTACTTGAACCATCTCAGCTAGCATCTTCTTTGCTTTACCAGATTGATCATCCCCATCAATCTGTGATATGATGTTGCACACTATATTCTCCAGAGTGTCAGGTTGAATTTCAGATCTCGGATAAGGAGACTCTCGCAGTAACTGCAAAAGGGTGCGTGCTTTTGACTGAGACTTAGGTGTCCCTTGAACTGTAAGCTCAAGAAGTCCTGGAATCACACCTTCTCTTAGAATTGGTTCCCGGTATTTACATCGATCGCTTTGGCACATTGTCAACAGTGCTCCAACAGCATGCTCCCTACTTTGGAGAGTGCCACTTTCAAGAACTTCCACAACTGCCAGAACCCCACCTTCTTCAGATGTCAAGGCAGTTCTGCCCTCGTCATAATCCACCAACGATTCTATCAAAGCGCAGCATTTTTCAGCTGTTTTTGATGATTTTTTACAGGTTTTAAGAAGATCAACTATGAAGGGGATTGGGTTTGTCTCAAGAATGGTGCTGAGATTAGTAGGGTGGGTTGATAAATTAGACAGAGCCATTACTGCATCAGCTTTAGCTTGGGGGCTTCCATCTCTAAGGACCTCTACAAGAAGAGGAATGGCACCACAAGCACTGATAATTGGTTTGTTGGTCGAAGAGGCAGATAGTGTGAGCAATGATGCAGTTGCAGACTCCTGCAGATTTACATTTTGAGACTTGAGGAAACTAACAATCGGTTCTAATGCACCAGCCTCCACAATATTGATTTTGTTCCTGCAAGTCCAATTCAAGTAATGAATACGATTGAATTATGACTAAAAAAATTATCTAACGAAAAGTTTAAACATGATACTTGTAGAACGGTAACGTCACAAAATAAATAGCACAGGGTACAGAAAACAAGCCAATGTTTTAGTTCACGATGAACTGCAAATTGCAATAACTTCATCCAGCTATATAATGTAACATCAGATCTGCCAGAAAAAAAGAATTTGAAATCCTGATATATATTTTATTATTAGGAGTTCATTCTTAAGTTAATGGCATTATATTCAATCACAACCTGGAACATACCCAATCTTGTCTTAGATGTAGAAGACTAATGATGTCATGGTACAATGTGGAAACAATAAAAATACTGATGTAAGCAAAAGTAGAATAAGATCTGATTCCCCTGGTTTAACCCTCTTGTGGTGGTTAGATATTAGGTGATTTACTTCTTGCCATGCACATCCTTGTCCATGGTGCTGGCTCAAAACACCTACCTCCCAGGGAGGAGAAAGAAACAAGAGATAAAGGATCTATATTGACAGTAATCGTGTATTAAAACATGAGCCAAAACAAGAAATTTTAGGTGCGCTTGTTTTGTATAGGTGGAAGATGGGGGAAGTAGGAATTTGAAATGAAAATCACTTCACAGTTGTTTGGTATAGCAAAAACGGAGGTAGGTTGAAAAAGGAGTGCAGCTCATTTACGCTCCACCCCACAAATTTTGGTCACTCCTAGAGCATGAAAGTGATTTTTTACCCTCTATCCAAGCAACAATGAGTGAAAATAAAAACTTTCTATCCAACCCTTTGGTCCTTCTCTTACCTTCCTATTTTCAACCTCACTTGAACAAAAACAACGAGGAGAGGAGTAGGCAAAAAGTCATTTGAACATCACGTTCAATGCAGAGATCTGAACCATCTCTATAAACATTAAGCCCACGGTTTTTAAATCACTAATTTAAAAACATTGAAGGAAAATAAGATAACAAAGGAGCTAGAATTCTCCCATTTCTATATCCTAGAAGTCATTAATGCATGCTCAATAGCTTTCCTTTTTAACCCGTTAGGTAATTTAATTATTTTCTGTATATGATAAACAAATATGGCATTATTATTCGTCTAGATGATCCTAATCGGAGTAAGCATACTGTTCTCTAATATTTTAACCCCTTACGCAAATATTTAGTTAGCTACTAGAAGCGAAAGCAAAATAAAGGAATTAAAACTGTTCCTTTAGCTAGAAGGTGAAACTTGACTCTAAGCAACGAGCACTAAATGATATAAAGACTACTTCCGCAATAAGACATGATCCAAAAAGGAAAAGAAACAAAAGTAAAAAAGAAAGAGCACCATGTGAAACAAAGGAAATCCACCTCGCAATCGGATAAGTTTCAACAACAAAAAAGCATCCAATTCTTTCTTGAGTGACATAGCATTAGCATGCATGCATAATAGCCACAAAAGCAATTATCATTCACAAAGCAACGTACTCGACATGCTAGAATTCACAACACGCAAAATAAAGACTAACAAAAGTATTATAATTAATTGATTAATTAATAATAATAACAGTATTCTATAAGAATAATAATGACAAAAGGTAAATATCAATTTGATGGTTCATTTTCTAATTTCAAGAAACAAAATATTGTAGAGAGTTCAATCAATCACAGAAATATGTGACTCTTGCATTCTAAGGCATGATAAAGTGGTTTTGCTCATTTTCTGTCAAAGATGCAAACTAACTACCCCTCCCCCCCCAAAGAATAAAAGTATGGTACACCGTGAATCACCCATCTTCATCATCTTTCCTAACAAACATCTAGGTAGAATATAAAATCAAATCTCAACCATCACGCTCAAAAAAACAAAAAAATAAAGAAAAAGGAAGAGAAAAGAATTTAGTAGACAGAATAAAGAGTAGAATCAGAATCATCATGTAACACCATATATGCTATGTACCATTATTATACAACACTATACTATTATTATGATTATAGAAATACATGAAATCCCAAATTGACAATATTTAATTCCAATATCGAATCCCAACTCGATGGCTTCAAGGTATTGCGTATGTTTCATAAAGCGCACGAATTCCCAGAATCAAAAAAAGTGCGTCAAACAACAACTACCATAAAACTAACCATAAAACTGTATAAATTAAAGAAAAAAAATTAAACCCACTACAAGTAAATTAATCACGCGAGAGAAAAAAAAAATCTAATCAGTCAATTATGTAGAGGTTTCGTTCATTTTTTCATAAAAAATATGATTAGTCAGAATTTTCCACCATTTTTAATTCTGGTGATTGGAAAGGAAAATAAAAGGAAAGAAAGGAAGGGCAGGGAGGTACTTTTCGTCCTTCACGGCGAGGTTGAGCAAGGCGAGGAGAGCGGATTCCTGTGACTCGGGCGAGTCGACTCGGAGCATGGAAACGAGTGGACCGACAGCCTGAGACAGTTGGCGCCGACAACGTTGGGACGTCTTGGTGAGTCGGCGGATGTCACGAGCGGCTTGAAGACAGAGGTGGGGCTCGCCGGAGTTGAGGAGGTGGAGGGCGCGGCGCACGGCGAGCGGCGTCCTCGGCTCCTCCGTGTCGAAAGCGACTCCGTCGGAGGAATAAGAGGAGGAAGAGGAGGGAGAGAGCGAATGGGGACTCTCCATTGAGGTGGTAGCGAGAGAAAGTGGAGAGAGAAAGAGAGAAAATATCTGTTTGGTTTGAAGGAAGAGAGTGAGAAACGCAAAGTGTGTGGTTTTGGTGCGGAGGCTCCTGGGAGAGGCGTTAAGCAACAGTTATTTGTAACATATAAAGAGAGAGAAAGCTGTTGGTTTGGTAGTTTGGTAAAACATTAGAACAAGTTTCATATATTTATTATTATTTTTTTCTTTGTTTGTTTTATTATATTATTATTACACTATTAACTATTATTTCATGGGTCTATGTATAACACAACAGGATTAGATCTTTTGAATTGAAGTTTCAAAGTTATTAAAGAAGAAAACTTCATTCAAAATATTCAATCAAGTTATTCACCCACCTTAATAAAGCGATCTAAAAAACTAAAATCGCTGAAAATAAATTAAAAAGGTGCCAAATTTACAATTTAGTTAAAAATACCATATTATATCACCGAGTATAAATGAGGATATATTATTATATTGAAATATTTATTTTCTTATTATTATATTAATTACTATTGTTTGTTATATATTGTTGTTTCGGCTCTGTGCTTATGTTGGTCTGGTCTTCAATCAACGTGTTACACTATTTTTGGTGGGCCTTGGTTTGGATACATTATTATTTTTAGGTTTTGTGCATGCTTGAAAATGGCCGAAATATCCCTTCCACATGTTTTAAATTGGTTTTAATATTTTTAGGGGGGAATTTATTTGGTTGTTGAATGGTGTGATTGAAAATTGAGAATGGATTATGAGGAGAATGTGTGTAATAACAAAAAGGACATAGAATATATGCTTTTCTACCGTTGTCCATGGTGTATCGTCGGTGGGTTTGTTCAATTTCAAACAAATGAATATTCAAAACATAAGAAAAATGAATATTCAAGAGGGAAAATTAAAAATGTCATCCAGATTCTTTATTTGCTCCATTCTAAAATAAATAAACTTTATTTGCTAAACTTACTCATTTTTCTAGTTATGTGTTTATATTTTATTTATAATATATTAGCACTATTTGGTCGTAGTTGAAGAGTTAATTAATCATGAGTGATCAAATTTTTAAAAAGAGTGAGTTCTCATTCACTCTAAATATATTTTACCTTTTTCATTTTTGTTATTATTTAATATTAGTGGGATCAATCGATAAAAATATCATTTTAACTAAACTAATTGAAATTTGGTTATGTTTTGAAACCTTACTCTAGGTCCTATATTTTGAATTACTGCTTAGTTTTTTAAGTTGTTTTGAGGTCAAATGCTTGTATTTAAAGAAAATTAATTATATTTTCATAAAATCTTAAGGTAGATTATATTTAGATGTGAAAAAAATTGTAGGTGATCATATTATCTTGAGTTTTATGTGGGGATAATATTTTTGTGTTAAAAACTATTTGAATATTATTTGATTTTTGGTTATCATATTATTGTTTTAGAATATTGTGAATTGAATACTCTCGATAAAAAAATATTTAGTGGTTGAATTGTGCATCTTAAAGTATATGATTTATCTTGATTGTGGATTTGATTTTGATGACCATGGTTAGTTTCTTTTGTTTTTCATTTATATTGAGTTTGAACTATCACAATTAAATTGAAATAAGTGAAGGATGATACTTTAAAATATTTTAGATTATGCTTGTCAATTATGTTCAAATTTTATATTTGTAGATTGGATTTAGATAAAATTTTGAATTGTTTTATTATATTGCATGTAGTTAATTTTTTTATATATTTCACCGAAGTAAATCATTTTCACTGAAGTGGAAGATTTTCGCTCAAATGAATATAGAACAAATATTTAAATTTTGCTCTTGGTTTTACTTTCGTTCAAACAATTTTTTTTTCTCAAACAAAAATAGCATTACAGGTTAATTCCTTAGTCAGTTAGATTTTTCATTCAAGTCAGCCATTTTCTCAAACATTTCTTTTCTTGCTTTTCTTTTATTGATCTTTTATTGAATTGTATTTTTTACACATGTATGTTTCTTCTAAATAATTTGCTCATTTGCTTTATTCTTTGATCCATCCAAAAGTAGTTTCATCATTCATATTTTTCCTTTGTTTCAATCAACTTCGAAATCATTTATATTTTTAATAGGTTTGTACTTAAATGATAAAATTATTAATATTACTTACTTTAAAAATAGGCCTATAGATTTTTTTTTAATAATTTAATTAAATAAAAATAAAGTTATTAAAATTCTTATCCAGGTCCTAGGATTACCAACAAATCCGCGAATCAAATGTTATGCAGAATGGGTCAGAGAAATTAATTTGTATTTTTTATGTAGGACGGATCAGTCCACCTTAAATTGTCATACCTCAAATTGTCATCACCACTCAAAAAGAAGTTGTAATGATAATAATAATGGTAATAATAATAATTACATTTTACTTTATATTGATTTAACTATAAGGACAAAATTTAAATCTTTCATTTTAACCTCTTAGACTATTTTTTTTTATCTATCACATTCATTAAATCATTTACAAACTTTATCTCTACATTTTTTCACTTTTACATCTTATTCCTTAATACAAATAACAACAAAATATGTCTTATCTCCTCAAACTCTTCAATTCACTTTTGAATTTAAATCATAGTTACAATAGACTTTATTATATTTAAGCTTAAATAAAAACTAACTAGTTTATTGAAATTTCAAACTACTTTTTTTTTTTCTTCGATGACAATTATACAAAATGTCACCTTAAAATATTAATATTTTCATATAAATCATAAAATAAACAACAACAGGTAAAAGTAGAATATTAATTAACAATATTTTATTGAAAATTAAAAAAAAATTAAAAGTAATATATATATATATATATATATATATATATATATATATATATATATATACTAGCGAACGCACAGGTGTTATCGCATCGGTGTGTTCGCATTTTTTAATTTTTAAAAAATTTAAGTTATGATCAATAATAAATATATAATTTTTAAAATAGTTGTTAAATATAAAATTAGAAAAAAATATATGTAAAAAGAAAATTTAAATAATGATTTAAGACAAAAAAGATTTCAAAAAAATAATTAAAAATAAATTATTTATAAAATAATTAAAGGTAAAATGGATATTTTGAAATGTGGACACAAAAAGGGAAATTCCTTTTTTGTATATTGTTATAGATATATTTATATATTTGTGCACAGAATTTTTCCGGAATAAAATCGTGCCAATTTGATATGATCATTTATTTTTTGTAATTTTTTAAAAATTGCCACTTCCAGTAATTTTGGAAAAAAAAATACATCTTTTTGATCTTGTGCCGTTAAATGAATGTAGGGTGGGTTACAGTTGAACTGTGAAACATGGAAATCATGAATGTCACCTTAAAAATATGCTTAAGGTACGGAAAGAGACACCTAATTGTGCGATTGAAACTCTATTTCTATGCACTTTTTCCACATGCAATGGTGAGTGAGAGTGTTCTTAGAATACAAGTTTTGTATTTGTAAAAGAAAGAACAATTTTAATACTAAAGCCATTTATCACATCCAAAAAGGCTTTACAAATCTGTTCCTTCCTTCACCTTCAAGTGATTTTTCCACAAGATAAGCCTTTTCCTTTTCTCCCTTTTCTTTGGTTTTTGGTTTTTAATTTAATGAATGCTTTCTTTCCGTTTTAGTCTTTTAATACTCGTTTTTTCTCGCAGATTAAGAGTGATTTGTTTTTCAGTAAAATATTTTCCATTTTTGTTCTTTTAAAATAACACTACTATTTCTTCAAAAGCAGAAAATAAAAATGTTGAAAAAAAAAACAAAATATTCTTATGAATTTATTATTTTTCAGATCATGTCATGATGTAGCTAAGTTGCAGGCCCGAGAATTGCGATTCTCTGCATAAGATTATTATTCCATTATTTGTAAGGCTTTTATTGTGTCGGTGACTCCCTTCTTTATTTACTCTCTTTTTTTATATTGCTATTTTGTTGTATTTTTTTTTTAATGGTCCTTTTCACCTGTGCACCATTAGAGAGCTATTAATATTTATTTTAATGAATTAAAATTCTGAAAGTGATATTTTCATTACAACTATGCTACCTGATTTAAATTTAATGATAATTGTATTTATTTTTTCTCTATTTACTTTCTTCCTAACCAGATTTTTATGGACGTGAACATTCTTTATTTTCTTTGACCTTTTCTTTTCACAAATCATAATTTATGTTGTAAGCATTACCGAATTAAATCATTATTAGCTAGAATGAAAACTGTTTAAATATTTATTATTTTTCAAATTTTTGATTCATTAAAATAAATATGTTAAATTTTTAATCCATCGCACTTTGTTGCATACAATAGCAAAATTGTATGATGTTTTGTAGATCTAAGCATGTTTGCAGTATCATAAACGTAAGTTTATTATATTTATTTATTTATATATTAGAGTTAAACTATATATGCGAATAAAGCAAATTGGATTCCCATATATAAAAATAGTTAAGTTTAGATTCAAATTTTTAAACTAAATTGTATCATATCTTATTGAGATGCTCTTACTTAAACAAATTTATTATTGAAATCGAATAAAACATAATGCTTAAATTTTAATTTTGTCTTCAATAACATCTATATTATTAAAATTTAGTAACTAAGATATTAGTAGTGGGCTTTAAGTCTAACTCAATCCCATAAAATTATCTTGTAAGGTGAGGTTTACACCTTATTTATATATTATGAATTGACCTTATTTCTAGTCGATGTGAGACTTCCAAAAGACACATAATCATACCTCACAATAAAATCAATTACTAGAATTATATTTACAAGTTTTTTGTTTTCTGATATAAGTTTATATGTTTGGGTAAAATAATATTTTACTTTCACTAAATCTTTTATATGTGTATTATGTGAGAATATACTTTTATCAAATTGAGAAAATATTATTTTCTCATCATGACAATGCTTATGGGTGAAAACCTCGCTCTCACATGTACATCATCCATTTGTTAAGATTTCGCATTTTTTTTTTAATTATATTGTTAGTTGATTTAAATTAAATGCTTATTTATTTGATTGCTTGTGTTTTGAGATGTAGTTAGAATAAATCTTGAGTAGATTGAAATTATAGGGTGACATGTGATGTGATGAGATTTTAGTTAGTACTGATCGAACATATAATACCTAGTGTATTATTTATAGTGGGTATTAAATTAAAAAATCTGATGAAATATTTAGGTTATATACATTGAATATAAATAAAAGCATCAGATAGTGAAATTCAGTGAAAGTTTATGGGATTTAACTGATGAGGAAAAATAATCATACTTCTATTCCATAAAATATTCATGAAGTTATTGATTAAGATTATTCGAACGAGATTTATATTACAATATAATAAATGCCAATTTCTAAATCTAAAGTGTATGTGTTGTTATCAATATGAATGACCTTGAAACTTTACATGTAAAAGTATATTCATATTATTTATCACATATTATAATATTAGATGGTTACTTGCCCTTTGTGTTTTTGTCTTGTAATGAATGCTACAATAATGTATTTACGAGATTCCAGAAATAAGCTTTGCAAAACATTTTTTTTAATTGAAGAAATAATTTACGAATTGAATATGTTTAAATGAACTTTCAATATCTACAAGAGTTTCTTATGAATGATTTAAAATTGAAAATAATTTATCATATAAATAATTATTTAAAATTTTAAACAACTCAATTTTATTAATCTACATGAAATGATGTTTTTATTTATGGTTAAATATGTTTTTAGTCCCTTAACTTTCAATGAATTTTAGAATTAGTTCATTTCGAAACTTTGAACCAATTTAATCATTCATTTTTTTGAAATACATGGATTTAGTCATTTTAATCAAATTTTGTAGGTTTATTTGATGTTTCGTACGTATTTCAGGATTGTATTTGAGTTGTTTATACTGTTTGACACATTTTTTCTTTAATGTTAAGTCAAATACTATTATGAAACGTGCTTGAAATGTCAAATAAACCTAACAAAATTTGATTAAAAAGATTAAATTTATACATTTCAAAAGATGAATGACTAAATTGTTCAAAAATTTCGAAATTAACTAATTTCAAAATTTACCGAAAATTAAAGGACAAAAAGTATATTTAACCCTAGTAAAATTTCATTATGAATGCTTTAAATGAGATATGTATAGTTGTGTATATATACAATTTTTTATTTATTATTTATTATAATAATTTTTTATTAAATGTTTGACGCTGACCCAAAAGTAACTATAAGGTTGTAATCTCTAAACAGTAAAATTGGTTAGGTGAGCAAGAATTGTTTTATATAGATTGTATTTCATTAAAAAAATATAAGTTTTGTTTCCTCAACAAATGAAATTTGTTCGATAACGAATGAGATATATTTTGGAGACTAATTTATGCTATTTTTTTAGGATTGAAATTTAATTATATTTTAGAGGATTAATTTATAAATAGTGTTGTTTGGAAGGACTGAAAATAGAATATGTTATTTAAATTTGTGGATGATAATGATTAGTAGAAGGTTTAACGGAAGAATTTGGAGCTTGGAAGTGCTCTCATTCTGAAATTGACTTTATGTTGGTGCGATGTGATGTGATGCAAATAAACGATTGGAAAGAAGACACGTCATATTGGGCCAACACATCGAATGCGCATATCACGACATATCATTTTCTTGTCTCTTTTAGTTTCCTTTTTGTTTTAAAAAAACGAGTTTTATTATTTCCTCTTTTGAAAGGATTTGTTTTTTTTTTTACAATTTTTTAGTGTTTTTGTTTAACGGGTTTAGTTTTATTTTTTATACTTTTAAATTATAATTTTGATAGAAAAATTTAAGATAATATTTTAATTTTTTTAATTAATCAAATTATCAGGACATCTTAAATTTGACAATTAAGTAAACTTTTCAAAATAGCGAAACAAAAATCGAAAAAATAAAATACAGGAAGAACAACTATAACTAAAATAAAATAAAAACGACTGAAATAATAATTTAACTCCTAAGATTTTTTTGGTCAGAATATACCGTGTTTGTTTTGGAGTGTTTAAGTAGAATTTAGACTGCAAAATTATGTGTTTAAGTAAAATGTCATCTTACGAGTCTAAGTTTATATCTTATGATCAATTATATATCCACATTTAAGTAAGAAAAATGTAAATTTTAGATTTATTATTGATAAAAAATTAAGTAAAAGAAATTATTATGTGATATCTTATTATTATTCTTTTATTTATTGATCAAAGATCAAATTGACCGCATGATTAAGAAATAAGATTATCGGTCAATATTATAATGCTAATATCAGTATCAAGGCTTTTTTTTTATCTTTATTTGAAAAAAGTCGCTAGACAATGATTTATATAAAATTACTATCAAAATAATATTAATTTATACGAAAGAAAAAAAAATGTCTATTACTTATTACAGATTTTGTCCATTCCAAGTTAATGTTTCTCCTTTCCCAATTAAAAAAAAAATTCATCTTTCCACATGTTGTACTAATGTAAATTGGGACAACTGTTTAAATATTGAAAAAGTTAATCACTGACATTTTGTATTTTTCTATATGATTCTCTAAATTTTTCATCTTTGATTAAGTTTCCAACAAAATTAAAATATTATGTTTTATATTTTACTTGACATTTTCAAATCAAAATTATTTAAGTATAAAAATTATTTAAATATTTTCAAATTTTAGTCGACACATGTTAATATGATAATAAATCTATTATACACACTTTTCTAACTCAGATCATGTTAAGTCATGTCAAGTCCGTTAAATTGAGATGATTTGTCCGAATTGATTTGACCAAAGGTTAAATTTAATAACTTCAAATTAAAGATCGAATTAAATTAAGCTATACTAAAAGATAGAGTTTAATTTATCATAAAATAAAAATTAATTTTTTTTATCCAAACAAAAAATTGAAATATAATAATACTTTATCCAAAATTAATTATTTAAAAAATAAAAAAAAAATTCAACTACAAATAATTCAATTACTAAATATTTAATTTATTATAATTGTAAATTTTCTTCGTTTAAACACAAAGTAAATTAAAAACAAATAACAATAAATAGATAAAATTACGAAAATAACTAGCCAATCATCTACCAATGTAGGAATAGTAAAAGATAATTTAATGTAAATGTAGTTTTAATGGATAATTAAAAATAAATTGAAAAAGCACAATGTAAACACGTAGTGAGTAATTATTGTTGGTAAGATTTGAGATTGTAGATCCATTATGATAAAGAAAAACGTAATAATTGACTTTGATCTTACTGAAGTATGATATGATGAGTCCACTAAAAAAAAAGACAATTTCCATCTTAATCAAAACTTTCCAAGCTTTCATCCATGGAAGCCAATTATTACGTGGCTTTGTTCAATACTTAGGTCATAATGAAGAAGATAACACAGGAACAATAGCCAATGGTGTTTGCATTTGCATCCATAAATAGAGGTATTATCCAGTAAGGTCAATTCTACATATGATTGTATATGCAATTTTGAACCCTGGTTTTCAACACTATATTCAAACTCACTTGTCACCATCTTCATGTATGAAAAATAACACTTCACATATACTCCTCATAAATCGCCATACAAAATCAAATATTTACTGATTTTATTAATGGCAAACTCTTGTAAAAATTAAAATAAAAACTCATGTTATTACTTCTAACATATTCTATAACCAAATGTTGTTTTGTCAAAAAAATAAATAAATAAATGACTTTTTTTTTGTCTTAATTAGGTTTTAATTTCTTTAAAATAAAAAAAAAACATTTTAAAAGATTTAAATGACTTGCTTAATTGATGAGAAGTCATGTTTTCTATATTGTGATAAATAATTGATTTTTTATACATTATGTATTTTTTTTATAACATTTTAATAGATTTTAATTTCTTTTAATTCTATCAAGAAGAAAAGGAACATTATTAGAAATTTAATCATAAAGATGGCAGTTTCGTATTAAAACATGATATACAGGAAGAAAAAATCAATACAATTATATTTTAAAATTTTGAGTTAAAGAAAGATAACATTTTATATTATTTCTTTCTTTACTCACTTTTTCTATCTATGATGGCAAAACATATACTTTGAAAGTGAATCAATCAATATAAGAGATAATTGAAAGAGATATGTATATGATAAAAAATAATTGCAAGAGCAGAAAGAGGAGTAATTAATAAATTACATGCATGTTGTAAAATTGAATTAATAACAACTAGCATAGAAAATTGTAAGTATATAATCTTAGATATTCCTTCTAATATAATACATCTAGTGGATATTAAGAAAAGATACAACATAAATCACTTAATATTGTAAATAATTTATCGTTAATGTTGATAAATTTTGTAAGAAATTACTTACTTAAATTTTACTTTTACATCTATAAATAAAATTCCTAGACTTAACACCCAAAAAAATTCTATATTTATTAACATTTACAGTCGCATTTAGTATAAGAACATTATTATTATAATTATATTAGTAATTAAAAATTACGATAATAAAGAAAATAAATAATAATAATTATTCCATCAATAACATTTTCTCATAAATACTCAACATCTGTAACACCCAAAATAATAACTCAAAACCACCTCATAAGATTTTATATGGTTTTTATATGGTTACTATCCAAAAAAATATACATAAAGTATATAAATTACTTAATTTATGGTCATTTATAAAAGTAAAACTGTAACTAAAATAAATTTAAATTCAGTTCAAAAACATAAGCTAAAAAAAATGATAATTATAAAGTTCCTCAAAAGATAACGAGTAGCAAAATACTAATTAAAATCTAAACAATTGCACTGTGATTCCCATTGTCAGGGAAACCAACATCTAAATCCTCATATACTCACACCAAATATTAATATTGGTGATCATAGATTTCACAAATACACTTTATTCAAATATCGGTGATCATAGAATTCACAAATACAATTTATCCAAATATTGGTGATCATAGAATTCACAAATACAATTTATAGGCTCATATTTTTTTACCATTGTACTCAAAATGGTTATAAACGGCTAATACATTGATTACTTACAACGACTAACTCATTAATTACCCACGACGACTAATTTCTTAACTATTACTAAGATTCTAACCCTTACACAATGACTAACAACTCATTAATTATTACTATGATTCCAACCACTAATTCATTTAAGTTTATTCTAAACCCAACAATTTTAATTATTAAAAAATGTAAAATATAATAAAATAAATCACTAATATTCAGCAAAGTCTTATCGTAAGTCAGACATAAATCAATATCCAACAGTAATAACTCTTATTCATCTTCATTCATCTAGTCAGGGTCAAATATAGTTCATAAGAAAACTAAGAGAATACAATACAACCCTTATGAATACTTCAAGTTGAAAAAAAAATAAATTACTTAGCTTAAAAGTTTAAAAGTTACGCCAACTTCAACTAAAATTGATCGTTGGACTTTTGCTCATTAAAATATTCATCACTAGAGTTCCAACGTTTCTTTTCAATGATTCCAAAGACATTGTAAAGCTAACATCTAAAGCCACAATTTTTTTGAAGACAACAAAACGTAACACGAAAAGAAATAATTTGCTTCGTGCATACAAAATCTTTGAGCGAATTTAATGAATCAATTTTCTAATTTGCTCAGGTCTCAATCCACCGTACAATTTTTTCACAATAAAACTTAGTCGATCAGTTGTTCTAAATCATTAACTCTGATATTATTTTAATCTTAAAATCTTAAAACAAGAATCTTTATTTTTATATAATATTTAATTTAATTTATTTTATCCAATATAAAATTTTAACTCATAGATTATTCGAAACAAATTTAAATTTGAATTTGATTGGCATTCACCTGAAACGGCTACAGAATAAAGTGAGTTGCGTGAGGTAACAAACTAATAAATACTCATATAATTCAATTTACCACAAATAAAAGAAGAAACGAGAATTGATTTACGATTTTGACAATTCATGTTTGACTACGTGTGAAAGTATAACCTTTGATCCGTTATATCTTGTTTCTTTGTCTATTAGCACTAAACCACTGAACCTGAACTCTCCTCTTCCACCATAAATTTGTTTTTCATTAATCCTTTTTTATGTTTTTTTTATATTAATTATTAATATTTAGATATGATATGATATGAAAGATGGTAGCCATCACAGGTGTAAAAATGACATTCTATTGTCTGAAATTGGAGACTGTATGATTTCTATCTTTTCCTCATCAATCATTCAAACAAACATAGCCACACGTGCCACCCAACTCTCAAATTGCTTCTCCTCTTTTATAGTGCCATCCCACTCATGGGCTACGTGTATATGTTACATGTCCCATGAAAATTAATTAATAAATAAGTGTTGCAATTTTTCACCAATTATTGTGATTTTAGGAATTATTTATAATCACTCATCCCTATGTTGTTTCAGTGAATCACCCAAATGAATAATTAAGTTCTGAAACTATTTGCTGTCAATTTGAATGGTTAATTTTGTTTACTTTTTTACTCTCTATAAAGCTTTTAAATTTGTGATGGAATAAGTGACTAAATGACAAGTATATAATTTTGGAAATGTATTTCTCAACCACCTCATTACATCATAGAAAGAGAACATGTCTCTAAAAAATATGACATGTGCATTAATAATCATTCAGATCTGATTTATCTCTTCACATAACATTAAATTATTTACACCGTTTATGTTTGATACAAAACATAAAAAAATTAATGTAATTAAGTTCAAAAATATATTTATAATTTACGTTTTTCTTTCCCCTTAGTTTTTATTTTTTTTAAAGTCAAATTGAGATTTGGCACTACACATGCGAAGATTAATTAGGTTTTGGTTACGATGGGAATCACGGGATTATTTAAAATTCGAAGATAACACTTGGCAATTTGTGAGCTACATATGTTCCTCACAAAACTTTTGGTGATTAAGTTAATTAATTATTATGTTTGGGTCAACTGTGGTTAATGTAGTTGTTTATTTGCTCAATTATTGAACTCTGCAGTGTCCTTGCTATTCCAAAACTAGAAAATCTAAAATTACAAAAGCTGAAAATATAATTTCATGAAAAGAAAAATCAACTGGACAGCACCGTAGTTGTCCAACTTAAGTTGTCGCTTTCCCCTTTCTGTAGTTTCGTATCTTTGAAGGCGTGATGTGCTTAAATATATTCAGCAAATGACACGCAAGCCTCCTATCATTAACTGCTTCATTAATTCATTACCATTCTTTAATATAGATATCCTTTCAATGTCATCATATCAAAAGTAACTGATTCAGTTAAATATATTTTTGATCCCTTAATTTTTAGTGATTTTTGGAATTAGTCAATTTCGAAACTTTAGACCAATTTTATCCTTCATTTATCGAAATATGTGAATTTAGTCCTTTTAATCAAATTTTGTTAGGTTTATTTGATGTTTCGTACGCATTTTAGGATTGTATTTGAGTTGTTTATATTGTTTAACACATTTTTGCTTTAATGTTAAGTCAAATATTATTATGAAACATACTTTAAATGTCAAATAAACTTAACAAAATTTGATTAAAATGACTAAATCCAAGTATTTTGAAAGATAAAGGATTAAATTGGTCTAAAGCTTTGAAATGGACTATTTCCAAAATTCACTAAAAGTTAAGGGACGAAAAACATATTTAACTCTTAATTTAATTATTCAAAAAGTATAATTATAAATTGGAATTAATATAAATAACCATAAAAATGATATTAATTTTTTTAAAATCAACCATATAAATGAAATTGAAAATATTTTTATCATGTTTGTCCTTTATACATATGAACCATGGCAGAAAAGTTCAAAAATCAATGCATCTAATCTCTCCTACATACTTTGTTGCGGGTGAGAGTAATTATCCTTTAGCGGATACTAGGTGAACCGAGTTACAATCGAATTATAGCGTTTGGACTTATACGCTTTTAAATAAAAAGAGTTGCATCCTAACTAATAGTTATAGGTTTTTGTCAAGTAGTAAACAGCTTGATCCAATATATTTGAACTCTCTTCAAAGTTAAGGTTCTCTAATTATAGCATTATCTCATTTCATGCATGAGGAGTTTTTTCTGTATGGGTAAAGTTGGATTTTAGAAGGATTGTCAGGATTGTGATTCTTCGGTGAGAGTTTCATGACCACATCTTCTAATTATTGGAATTGATTTTTAGCTTAAATTTGAGATTATCAAAGGGATTAGTATTGAAAACACATAACAAATATTTTGGTGTAGAAGAAGATAACATTAGAAAAGCAGTTAGGAAAAGTGCCGATGTTAGGAAAAGTTGTTACAACTTATACAAGTGCGTGTGATACCTATCTCTCTCGTACCCTAACATTACTGTGTGTGTGCCAGCCACACATATAAAAAAATGTAGTTAACCAAATTCAATCCTTTTTAACACTATATTAAATCCAATAATTAGTTAAACTATTTTCAAGATTGTAATGTTAAAGATTTTACACTTAAATTTTCTGTTAACCATGGACAAATTTCTTTCGTTCTCATTAATTTTTTTTTTTCTTGGTTCTCTGTTGGCTTTTGGTTTATCAAATATCAATCTCATTCTCTGCCTTTCCCGAGTAATAATATAAAGAAGATGAAATCTAGATTCTTTGACAAGCACTGAAGGTTCTGCTTTATATCTGCAAAGCCTGAAATTATGGAGAAGATAATAACATGAGGTGGTCCCAATATCAAAGGCCAAACCTCAATGCATGCCACATGTTTGATATCAGACCAAGGAACATGCTTTCTAGTTTTATTTTAACTTTTCATTGGTATATAAATATACAAACTAAAGTATTTGTATAAGAAATGATGAGAAATCAAATGGAAAAGTCAGAAGGATTCAGTAATTAAAAGTTATGAAACTAACTAATTGGAAACCATGAAAAACTATTATATAGTCTCGAATCATCACATTAGTTATGATTAATATCTTTTGACATGAATAATTTATGATAATTTTTTATGTGAAAACTAGTTTCCTAATCTAATCTTCGGTATATGTTGCATGGTCCCTCAGCTTCTTAGGTAGCGTGCTAACAGCTCATTCTGATATTGTCAAATTATGAGAAAAGTCAAAGTTCAGTTTAGATATTGTTCTTGCTAGCAATAGGCATTGAGACAAATTCACGTGATCGATGTCCTCTTGAATGCTAATAAATATGCATGCAGAACGTAAGCTAATATAGTATACATATTAATAAAGAAGGAAAATACTTTAGATCTAGCTATAGAACAGTTCATTGTAACTAATACAGAGAAAACTACCATTTAGAGATATAGATATTTCCATTATTTTGTTAATTAAATTCTAGGGAAAGATAGAGGCAGTAGCACACACTGCAAGATATTGGATTGAAAAGTCATGCATTCTGAATTTGTAGAATGCCGAGTTAACAACTCTCAGAGCAAGGATTTTATTGTTCTGAAATTCTGTGCTTGATTCTTGTGACATTATTATTTCCTTGGACCCATGATCTTAGTCATCTACTTTGAGTTTAAACTTCTCTCTCTTTGTGATGAACTAATGGCATCGATGACTTCCTTTACTTGAGAAATATCAGGAGGTTTTCCACCTTGCGCAGGCCAAAATTCATCTGCTGCTAACACCTGCACCATTAACAATAAGAAAACAAAGATGTTACCATGTTTTTTTTTTTTTTTTTTTTTTTTTTTTTTTTTTTTTTTTTTTTCAATTCAGAGCATTATATAGTATAGAGAAAAAACTATGCATCAAAAGAAGAAAACTAGTGTTTGAAGTACTCACTTTCACTTGAAGTTGAAGAAACTTTACATAGCTGATTGCTTTCTCCAGCATAGTAACCATATCAACCTGCGAGTTTCATCATCAAGATCATTCTGATGTGTCGAAAAGCCTGGCCTTATTGCTACAAATGAAGTGAAAGAGAAAGAAAAGAAAAGCACCTTGGAGCCGTTAGGCACTAGTTCTTGTAGTATCTTCAGTCGTTCACTTATCCTCTCTCTTCGATTCTGCGAGACAAACATTCTATGAACATTGAAGTCTCCAAATTCTAGCTTTGCTTAGTTTACAATCAAACCTTTGTCCGTATATCTATAACATAATAAATTGACTTAGGATAGAAGCAAACCTTGGCAGCCACACTTTGAGGATCCTTGGAGGGGCTTGACTTATGTTTTGGCGTTTTGCTCTCAGTTGAGCATTGCTTCTTTGCAGCTTTCATGCTCTCTCCCTGCAAATTTAAAGTCAAACTTCACCAGTTGTATATCATTCTACCTTCATAAAACTTTCTAAGGACTAGTCATTTATGAACATGTTTTTTTTTTTGCACAATAATGACAGCAAAGTTGAACCTAAGAACTGGTGCATGTTAAGCCCTCTATTATGAATATGGTTTTGGCATGATATTACAAAGAAATACCATAGAAGGACGCTTTTGCAACACCATCTCTCGTGCTCCTAACTTGTGGAGGTTCCTATCATTAGGAATAGTTGGTGCTGAGTAGAGCCACCCAGAAGAACTTTCGCCATATTGTTTCTCCTTTGCATTATCGACCATGGAGCCATAGCCACTAGCAGTTTGAAAGCAATTGAAATCCTGCACCAGACGCATGTCTTTATTCCAGTGGTTATGACCTTGATGCAAATTATTCTCCCAAACACAGTACTCTTTCTGACTAATATCTTTCAAGTAACAATTGTTAGGGACCAGCCTGTTGTGCTGAAAGCTAAGCAAAGATTCACCAGCTTGCAAGAGATTGGTGTAGCCTTTGAAATTAATCAGTGATTCTTCTTCATCAAGCTGGTAACTTTTCTCCTTATAAGTATACCCTTTGCCACAGCCCGATAGAGGAGGAGAATGCGTTATACCTGAATCATTGCTGAGACCATTGGTAGTTTGTGAAGCATCTTCATCTTCTATGACAGATTTGCGGTACTCATTGACTCTATGAACGGTCACCGAGGTAGTTTCCACAGCCTCACTGAAAACACAGTTTGGAACCTTGCCGCTCATGGTTGAATCATGTGGAATCTTTTGGTCTTTGGCCAGTGCCATTAGAGAGGTAAAGGAAGCAATTAAGGTTGGTCTTTTGAGGCTGGTCAACTAGGAACACTGAGGGAGGCGTATTTGTAGATTTCAAACATTCAACTCAGATGTTATTTTATACATTAATGGAGATGGGAATAGTGTGTGTGACAGAAACATTAAGTATGGGGAAACAAGAAATCATAATCTAATACTATAATATTTAAGCAGTTATGAGTTTCCATAATGTGAGATTAATTCATCTTCATATTGGGATTGTTAGCTGGCAGAAGTTAATGCATTGAAATGAGAGAAGATGAAAGCATTGCAAAGTAGCACAAGGGTCGCCGGTTCCTTCGCACAGACCCACTTGTTTGAAGAAGAAGCTGGTGGTTATTGAGGTTGCTTCTTACATGTTTCCTTTCACTCACCATGATCACGTGGAGTTGTGTTTTATTTTATACTTTTTGTTAACATTCTGTGCTGCTGTCTAGAAATAGTTATTCAATAGGCTAACAACACTGATTGGCATGAAGATTTTGCATTGTTCCATTTATGTACTTTTGATCGGTATTGTCCTAAATTTAACGTTGATTAGAGATAACGGCATTTCATATTATGTAAGTGAGTATAAATCTCATCTTACAAGTTGATTTTATGAGTCGAGTTAAATTTAAAGTCTAATTATACTATGCTATCAAAATCATCCTTTAATCTTTTTACTCTTGTACACAATTTTAACTATTATACTTCTTGAACCTTCAATTTATGGTTCATGATTTACTTGTCTCAAAGGGCATAAAATGCTACTAATGTATGTGCAAATACCGTTCTAAATATGACAGAGAGACATAAGGAATAAATTCTTTTGTGTGAAAAAAAATGATGGCTCGAGTTTGTTGTTGTCATGCACAAATTCTAAAATGGGAGAAAGGTCAACAGTGCCATGTACAAATGTAGAAAGTACATCTGAAGAAGAATAAAGAAAGAAATTGAAATTAAGGTGAGAAGGTTTCGAGGAAGCACACATGTGACAACTAAGTAAATTGGGAGCCAGAATTTAAATAATTCGAATGTTGGCTAAACAGGGATATACAAAAATACACTAACTAGTTAAAGAGGTACTCGTTCATGTAAACTCAGATAGAACAATGCATATGTATGGTAAAGATTTTTTTAACCACACAACCAGCTAATGTGCTCAAAGTGTATAATAAATGTTTCAAGCTCTCGTTAACTTTTCTAAACAGTATTTTAACCACTCCAAAATGATAAATACCATTAGCTGCTTATGCCATACTACTGAGAGGGTTTACTCAGTTCACAACATTTTCTTAGCATCATTGGCTTTAAAAGGATTTTCTTTAAGATTTCAAAATCAAGTCGCTAATGACAAGTCTCTCACAATGAAACAGTTCAACTGCCAAATACACCAACTTCTTCACACTGGACAGAGTTTTGACTGTTTAAAAGGTACTCATACGTATCATACATAGGTCCATCAAAAAACTGCATACAAACTCATGAAAAGTTCATATTACACAGATCTTAAAAAACTTGAAAAGCTAGAATAAAAAAGACCCAGTGAAAAAAAAAAAGCTTCTATAAACAAAAAGGTGCAAACTTTGGCGTGATGTTCCTGAGAATCTAGACAAATGGTGGGCTTTCACAGAAGAGAAGAAGATGATGAAGAAGGAGATGAGGTTTAGCAGCAGCAGAAATAGGAAGTGATGACTGTTGGGGTAACGATGAAGGCAGGGAATGAATGTTAGGAGTTTCGTTGAAGTGACTAAGAGAATTGAAGTTTTAGGGCTTTTTTGTAAAAAGGGGTCATTTTGATCAAGAATTTGTAAAAATAGGTCTGTTGAATTTTTTTTTTGCAAAATAGGGTCAAGTCGTTGTGGTGGAGGACGACATTAAAGGTGAAGTCGTCCTTCACTGTGCCGGTTTCTTTTTTTTTTTTTTTCAAAAAGTGAAACCGTGCTCTGAGAAGCCGGTTTCTATATATTTTGAAAGTGAAGTCGTCCTTGGGCCTGACGACTTCATTTTTTGGTTTTTTTTTTTTTTTTTTTTTTATTTTTTATTTTTTTTTTTATTTTTTATTTTTTT
>Ga0214544_1002097_pt1 | contig 42033 bp, 6 predicted proteins | sample CNSS3metaG_FD_160074 | JGI IMG/M metagenome (GOLD analysis project Ga0214544, IMG submission 160074) | Root nodule microbial communities from cowpea collected in UCLA plant growth center, Los Angeles, California, USA - CNSS3 | ecosystem: Host-associated > Plants > Roots > Nodule | place: USA...
AAGTATATAGCATTGTAAATATATATATATAAATGTGAATATTTTAAATATAATTATATATTAGTGTATAAATTATTGCCTCTAAATTCTTATAAGTATACTATAATAAATAAATAAATAGAATTTTATTTTATCGTCACAAGGGCTAGGGCTAAGGTGGGTTAGCCCCCCAAATAATACTACATTAAGCCAGAGTCAAAGATTATGTTGAGCGACCCGAACGGGCCCGATGACCCGGACGAGCTCGATGACCCGAACGAGCCCAATGACCAGGACATGCCCGATGAGAAGGATAGACCCGACGACCAAGATGAGCCCGATGACCAGGACGAGCCTGACAACCCGGACATGCCTGACAACACGGACGAGCCCGAAAACCCAGACGGGCCATACGACTAAGATGGGCCTGACGACCAGGACCGGCCTGACAACCCGTACATGCCAGACAACACGGACGGGCCCGACGACCCAAACGGACCCGAAAACCCAGACGGGCCAGATGAGCCAGATGGGTCGACGACCCGAACGGGCCCAACGATTCAAACAGGCCCAATGATCCAGACAGGCCCAACGACCCGAATGGGCCTGACGACTCGTATGGACCCGACGATCCAAACGGGCCCGACGACCCGAACATGCCCGACGACCCGAACAGGCCTGATGACATGTACGGGCCCGACGACCTGAACAGGACCAACGATCCGAACAGGCCCGACGATCCGAACATGCCCGACGACCCATACGTGCCAGACGACCCGAACGGGCTCGACGACCCAAACGGGCCCGATGAACCAGACGGCCCCGATGACTTAGACATGCCAGATTACCCGAACGGGCCCAACGACCTCGACGGGCACGACGAGCCAGATGGGCCCGACGAGTCAGACGACCCGAACGGGCCCGACGACCCAAACGGGCCCGACGACCCAAACGGGCCAGACGACTCGAACGGGCCCGACGACCCAAACGTACCCGACAACCTGAATGAGCCCGACGAGCTGAACAGGCCCGACAACCCGAACGCGCTCGACAATTCGAATGGGCCTGATGACCCGTTCGGGTTGTCGGGCCCGTTCGGGTCGTTGGGCATGTCTGGATCATTGAGCCTGTCTGGGTCGTCGACCCCGTACGTGTCTTCGGGCCCGTTCGGGTCGTCGGGCCCGTCTGGGTTGTAGGGCCCGTTTGGGTCATCGGGTCCATACAGGTTGTCGGGCTCGTTGGGCCTGTCTGGATCATTGGGCCCGTTCGAATAGTCGGTCCCATCCGTGTCATCGGGCCTGTTCATATCGTTTGTCCCGTCCGTGTTGTCGGGCCCGTCTGGGTTGTCGGGCCCATCTGGGTCATCAGGCCCATCTGGGTTGTAGGACCCGTCTGGGTCGTCGTGTCCATACGGGTCGTCGGGCCCGTTCTGGTCGTCGGGCTTGTTTGGGTCATAGGGCCTGTCAGGTTCGTCGGGCATGTCTGGGTCAATGGGCCCGTCCAGGTCATCGAGCCCGTCCGGATCGTCGGGCCCTTCCATGTCGTTGGGTCCGTCCGTGTTGTCGGGTTTGTCCTGTATTCGGGCCGATCGGGCTCGTTCGGGTTCGTTCGAGTCGTCATTCTTATCGAGGTCGTCGGGCAGGTCCGAGTCGTTAGACCTATTCGGGTCGTCGTGCTTGTCCGGTTCGTTGGGTCTGTCTCACAGATAGTAATATATTTTAAAAAATAATATATTTTTCAGGTGGAAGATGAAAGCCCATGGGTTGGCCCTGGCCCACAGGGCTTTTTTAGGGTTTTTGGCCCTGTGGGCTTCTTTGTTAGGGGCTTTTTTTCAATGTGGGATTTTTTCGCCCTAGCCCACCAAACCCTGTGGGCTGGGCCAAATTGACACCTCTAATTTTAAATGTTTGTTTATTTCAATTTTTTAAATTCTAATCAATCTCTTTTTTATACACTAATAAAAGTTATAATACATTACTTGATCAAAATTACGCAAAGAACAAATAATAAATATAATAATAAAATTTTAATATAAATCTTGTATCCTTTGAATTTCGTTGGATGGTGATAGAAAAATATTCATGACAATTACATTAAATTTTTATATTATAGTAAATAAAATTTATTTATACAATTGTAATTAAAAAATTATAGTATGATTGATAATGAGTTAGAAAATAAAAAATAAAATAGATAAAATATATCGAAATAGTATTTTACGTGATGAAAATAAACAACAAATAAAAAAATATTAAAAAACTAACAAATGTGAGTCTTACGAACAATTTGAGAGACTATTGAAAGAAGTCACACAAAAGAAAATAAATATATAATTAAGGGTAGTGATAAGATGAAAAATACCTTAGTAATCTAAGAAAAATTTTCAAATACCAACATATATACTCAATGGTTAAGAAATAACAAAAATTGTTTTAGCGAAACAAAAGAGTTATTCAAATAAAACAAAAATTAATAATAATAAGTAAAGATTATTTTTATATTACCTAGTAAATGAAAGGTTTATGCTATTAAATACTTAAATTCAGAGTATTAAATATTTTCATGTGAAAGGAAAGTATACAATAAATAAAAATATTAAAAAATAATAGAAATATTCAAATGTGAGACATAAATTTTTTTTAATTGACATACATCATTTTAACATAATTACATAAAGGTTATAATAAGATGAAAAGTATATTAGAAATGCGAATGAGTTTCATGACAAACAAAATAATTAGAAGAAATAAAAAATAAAATATATATATATATATATATATATATATATATATAATTACTTAATTAATTGTGAATATTTTAATAATTTAAACGAAAACGGAGATATGGCGGGGGCGAATATTATGGAAGGGATATGCACATCCCCAAACCTATCCTCGTACCAAATTGAAAAAGTCGAAGATTTTCCATACTCATACTTATACCCGATCAATACATAAATTTTCTGTCAAAACGAAAACAGATTCGGATAATATCCACGGAGCGAGTTTATTTGTCATCTCTGTCTAGTACCCTAATTAAGAACAAACCATGTATATCAATCATATATAAACTCCAGTAGCGAATACGAAATAGGAAGAAGAGGACCAATATGGAAGGGCTTAGAGTTGGTTTATAAAATATGCAAAGTTAATTTTAATTAATAAAATATTATAAACACGTATTTTTAAAATATAAATACAAATATAATTAAATAGAAAGAAACTAGATATATCTCTTTTTGAAACTATAGAACTTATATGTTGAATTAATGATTTTACATGTTTCTAAAAATATTTATAAATTTATAATAATACTTTCTATTTATTCTTCTCTTTTCAAGAAAAATCATATTAATTGTTTCATAAACCTCTATCAAATTTAAATATATCTTGTTACTAGTTTCTTAGTAGATTTGCTTGGGTATATTTTGAATGATTTATTTCAAGACTATTATCACAATAAATTTTGTAATATATAGGAAGAAAACTAATAACTTCTTATATATATATATATATATATATATATATATATATATATATTTGTGTGTGTGTCCTATGACCCAGTAAGGTTTCGTTAGGTCTCTGCCCAGAAGGTACCCTACAAAACATGCAATAGACATGAAACATATGCACCCGTCCCTAAGAGAGAGGATCTTAATTAAGAACAGTGAAATCCTTTTGTGAGGTCCGCCGAAACCAAGACTTCCACAAAAATTGGTTTTTCATTAATATTATGATATTATGATTATAAAGTTTTTTGTGCTGCCTAGTTTTGATTTTCCTTACGTGCCGCAATTTTCCGCCTTCTCTTGCACGTCCAAACCCAAAGTCTAATAATGATGATCCCTAAACGTGATTCATCGTGTTGCACAAAATGCAAATGCATGCTTCTAAATCCTTTCAGCTCCACTAAACTTGCCCATGTTCTTGGAACAGATACATTATAATCATTGTAATTTTAAAATATGGAAACCGTGCTTCATTAAATTTATCTACTCCTGCCATAATATCAACTATATATATTAAATATCGATATCATCACATCATTAAATAGAAAACATACCATTCATAGTTTTTTCAGAATAATCATTTTATTTAATAAAGCTTCTTGAATAAAGTTGCATGATTTAAAACTCTGGATTCTGCCTTCAAATGTTTACTAAAAACCAAGTTTTATTTACTGAGTAAAAGACGTAACATGTGATTCTTTTACCACTATATAAATCTTAAGCCAATAATATATATGTGATATGAATGATAAACATGAAAACTTTTGAAGACCGGTAAGTTTGACTGCTGAAGGAGGAACTAGTCAGGTAGTGCTTTCAAAAATCAACGAAACTGAATACGACCAATCCAGAACTGACTATGTTAGAAATCAGTTTGACATTTATGTTTTTTTCAATTATAGTTCGATCACCCTAGGTTAACGCAAAAATTACTTGCCCAAAGGATGCTTTAATTACAAGAGAATTTTTTAAGAGCTGTTCAAATTTTATTTCATTATTCACCTATGTTTCTATGTTCATTTCATTTCATGAGTTTCAGACGTTTTAGTTTTATCCAAACTTTTTTTTATTAGAAAAATCATATATTATAACTATAAGGGAGTAATCCGGGAGTTTTATCCAAACTATAGAACATCTTGTTATAAAAATACTCCTTTGCCATGATTAGTGCTAAATTATGGTTTTCAACTTAAGACTTTTAATCGAGACCGGTGAGAATTCTATATTAATTAGAGATATCAATTACAATATCAAAATTCATTTTAACAAGGTTTGTTAGATTTAATATTGTATCATGTGTTATTAGTCTACATAAAAAAAATTTAATCTCATACTTTAAATATCAATGTCTCGACATGATATGATATGTTAAAGATCTTACATCAGTTAGAAATAAAAATAAATTAAAGTATATAGGTGTAGAGAATCTTTATTTTACAAATATACTATTACTATAAGAAAAATCAATATTACCAAAGATCAAAATTCGTAAGTATTACTTAAAATATGTTAGTAAATTAAAATTATTGACTAATAACGATAAAAAATCTGTTGATAAAATTCTCATCGGTATTTTTTACAGACGAAATAGGAATTATGTCAGTAATTATCAAAAAAAGAAATCATCAGTAAAATTTATTGATAAAATTCGTCAGTAAATATTATGATCTAGTTCATCTTCTTTCTCCTCCATCCTTCTTCTTCTTCATTTTATCTTCTTGTTCCCCCTCACAAGCCATAGCCTTCTCCCACCATAGACAATCACCATGCACAACCACCTACATCACGTGACACCACTGCAAACACTCAAGTTCGTTCTCTACCTCCACCTTCTTCTTCTTCTATTCTTCATATCACCCACCCACTTAATATATAATATATTTCTCGTTAGATCTGGTCGAGAAATTTGATGCTTTTGTTACCGATGGATTTACCGACATACGAATAGTTGGTAATAAGAATTTTCAATTATTAATGGAATGAGTTTTAAGATATGTAATTATTGATGAATTTCTCCAAATAAAAAATTTATCAATAATTAAAATTTTAAAATTCGCTGATAAAATAATTAAATTTTAAAATTTGTAGTAAAATCTGTCTGGTAATTAAATTTTATTGACAAATTTTGTTTCTGTTAATTCAAAGAACTTTTGTGGTGTATATTCAATTATATGTTGTTAAAAGACATTCAACTTGATGCATTCCGTATTACCATTTTCAATAGAATTTGAATTAATTTTTTATTGTTATTATTATTTATTTTTTTTGACAAGCCATTTTCAATGGAGGATGATATTGATATTTGAGAAAGACATGACATTTGTTTTGCTACCTTTTATAGATGCAAAAGTAGACTTGTTGGAGTAGCTAGTTCAACAAAAATATAAATGAGTAATTAGGTCAAACAACCTAAAAATATTAAAAAAAGGAAATTGACAAAAAATAGTTCATTTAATTGATTCAAAATTGGTAAAAGTGATAGCGAAAATTAATTTACCTAACTTCTTTTATATTTATTTTATTATTTAATTTAATTAGTGGAACCACATGTCCATTTATCTAATGATAATAGATAAAAATTAATTTATGAAGGATAGAATGATTTATAAGATTGTTACAAAAATTATAAAAAAAATTGTTACAAAATATAAAGGATAGAATGATTTATAAGATAATTTATGCTGAAATAAATGGATACCGAAATGTACAATAAAAGACGATTACGTAAAAGCAATTTCCTTTATTAATAATTATAGATGTAAGTTTAAAAATATACATTTAATTATCATAAATTCAACTATATTTCAATTAGAGTTAAATCAATAAAGCATAAACTAATTTATTCATCCATCTATTTTTAAAGTATTGCTATTTTATAAATCTGTAATCAGTACAATTATGATACATTTCCAATTTTACGATTAGAATTTTGCACTCGTACATTTTCTTTCAATAATGGTTTCTCATTATAATTTATAAATTAAGCTTGAGGACTCCAAAGTGAGATTTTGCATCCTAAATAATGATGATGATGTCTGAAAAATAAATTGTTTTAAATATTGGAAGATTAAGGAAAGTATATCATTTTTCTTTTATGATCTTAATCTTTCTATACCTAAAACTCTTAATGTTAAACGTAGATGAATATTTCGTTATATATATATATATATATATATATATATATATATATATATATATGTATATATATATATATATATATATATATATATATCTTTTATTTCAGAAATTGAGTTTAACGTGTTTTAGAACATCCAAATATATTGTTAGGAGTGGATTTTAAGTCTAATTCAACCTTACAAAATCAATTTATAAAAAAATATTTATACCTCACTTACATACTATAAAATTGTCTTATCTCTGATTACTGTGAGACTTCAATATATAAATTGTTTTAGTCCTTTCAGGTTCGGGCGATGACCTGTTTACCGTTATCAAATTCTTTTCACCCACTTCACAACTATTTTTTAATATCTTTTTATTAAAATAATATAATTTGTTTTAACAAAATATTTTATTGAAAGTAATTGTAATGTTGTTGTTTTTGTCAAAAGAGGATGCTAAAATACTGTTTTTCTCTTTTGCTTAATAAATACCTTGTACCTGGTAGATGGGTATTCATATCCTGACTAGCCATTTAGATAATTGAATTTTTTTCTCTTCAATTTAATTTGATTGAAATAAAAATTAATTAATTAATTAATTAATTACATTTGTTCATTAACACCCAATCTAATTCAGTATTCGCTATTAGAAAATATACTTTCAGTGGGTCTGAGACAAGTGTTCTGATAACCTTATAGTGAAACCCTAGTAAAATTTCTTTGTATTGTTTGAGTGTGATTTGTTCTCTCTTAACATTACTTTCATTTATAAGAAAATGAAAATTATATTTATCATATTATACAAAGAAAGTGTACTATAGCATACACGTAATAAAGATATAAAAGTTCTCGTGATGAACTAATATTTATACCGATTTCAATTTATATTAATTAATTAGCAATTAATCACACATATAATAAATCGAAGGTACGATAAATTCCCAGAAAAAAATGTAATAGTAATAGTAGCAACAGTACTTATAGCATAGATTTTCTTCTTGCAATTATCTAAAATAATATAAATATAAATTAGTAAGATATTTTTATAATTAAATTTATAAGTTTAATTAAGTTATAAAATTTTCATAAATTTTTATTTTAACTCGAAATTGTTTCATATTAACCGCAATATATTTTTATATTAATTATAAAATTTCGTATTTCTAAATATATGAAGACAAGCAATAATTGGACACAAAATAGTTAATGAAGAAGTAAAAGACAAAAATTCAATTAAAAATAAAAAAATTTAAATACTCTATAGATCAAAATTTAATAAGAACTAAATTAGAAATATTTAAATTAAACAAATTTAAATTTTAATTAAGCCAAAACTATAAATAATAACTACATGTTCAGCGTATGTGAACCATTTTAGCATTATATTACCACTAATCACAACATAACATAACTAACATTCATTTTATGCCACTTAAATTTGGAGAGAAAAACTACCTATATTAACTCGATTGTCTTGAAACAATCCTTAGCGAAAATAAAATTTGTTCATATGTATTAAATTTTGATTTATTTTTATTTCTAAACTTTAAATATATAAGATATAGTCTTTTTAACTCAAATTTATTAAAGTTTGTTGACGTATTTGACATATTTTATGATAGTGTTTCAACTATTTATACTATTTTGACACGTTCCAATTCAATGTTAGTCTGTAATACGATTTAAAAAGTTCTAAAGACGTCATTAGATTAAAAGAACTATGTTCAATCATTTTTAAAATTTAAAAACTAAAATATTTTAAAAAATTAAATTTGAATTTCACACATAAAATTAAATACTAGAAACATAATTAAATCTAAAAACAATAACAAATTTCAATCCACATTGACACTAACAGGGCATTGTCATCACAAAAAATTATAGAAAAGAAAACCTGAACATGAGAGAACTAAAATTAACTTAATATAACAATATTAAAATAAATTAAATATAAAAAATCACCTTCAAAGTTTATTTTTTTTAAATAAAAGCTACATAACTCAAAATCACATCATGTATGGTAATCTAAAACATATAGAAAAAAAATTGCATTTAATTAAATTTCATATATATATATATATATATAATATCTTTTGGAAATTCAATGTATTTAATTTCTTTATTTGGCATAAGTATATCGTGTTTTCTTATCTATATATGGTAAATGGTATACACGTTGACCAACCGGCCATATAATAAGGTCAGACTTCATATTCATGTTGTATATATACACTTAACCAACGTGTCAACTCACAAAACTGCCTTCAATATATCATCAATGTATCACAAAATACACAAAATTCACACAATGTATAAATTTTATTATTATGTTTTTATTATCATGACTTTAATTATTAATTATTATAATAATAAAAATGAAAAATACTCATAACCAATTATGAAAAGTCATATAGAATAGATTCGAAAGAGCTAAAACAACTATTAACATGTTTTGCAACATGAAATAATTGATTATATTGTGTCGAAAAAACACATTTCATAAATTTTTGTGCATATTTGTTTGAAGAAAATGGTAAGTTACTCATCTTTATTCTCGCATTTTTTTTGTCAAAATAATGCTTTTGATTGTTTTCACTTTTTTCCTCGTTATTTCCACAGTTTAAAAAGTGTGTTGAGATTAACGAAAAAAATCATCATATTGAAATAAAAAAAAAACAATTGTATAAAGAGTTTTTAGCCTAACTTCAAATGAAATTATTAAACCCTCTCCTCCTACCAGACACAAAATTCATAATCTTTGTACTTTATTTATCTTAAAGGCGTTTTAGATTAAATTCAAAAAATAATAGATATTATCTTTTAGAAAAATTCTGTTTTATGCAGATATTCTACACTAATTTTTCCAATTTTGAAATGGTTCTGTTCTTTAAAGCTAACACTTGTGATCAGGTCAATTTCTAAATAAATTAAACAATTTTTTCCGGGTCAATTTCTAATTTTCTTAACTTTCTGTTGTATTAAATATGTTTTAAAACTTTTTTATGCACAACAGTAACAACGTTTACATTTATGACCATGAAAACAATTCAAACCTCTTATCACTAAGAACACTAAAGTGGAATATTTTTGTGAATTAATACTTGATTGCACTATGTTTCGTTAGGAAAATGTTTTAGTGCATAAAATGTGATGAGATTTGACAACTAAATATACAATTTAATGAAGTTTTAGAAAGAACCGATAATTTGTGTGAAAGGATATGTGTTAAATATGTTTTTGTCCCTTAATTTTCAGTGAATTTTGAAATTAGTCTATTTTGAAATTTTGGACCAATTTAGTCCTTCATCTTTTGAAATACGTGGATTTTAGTCCTTTTAATCAAATTTTATTAGGTTTATTTGATGTTTCGTATGCATTTTAGAATTGTATTTGAGTTGTTTATACTCTTTGACATATTTTTGTTTTAATGTTAAGTCAAATATTATCATGAATGACTTGAATGACTAAATTAATTTAAAGTTTTGAAATGAACTAATTTCAAAATTTAATAAATGTAAGGGACAAAACATATCCTAAGGATATTTAACACATCTAAAAGTTTTAGTAGCCAAGAATATGAATGTATACAAGTTCAAAATTGACGTAATAAATGGTTTGAAAAATTAAGTATGACAATTTTTCAGAACCAATTACTTCTTGTACCTGATTAAATTTCTTCCTGTATTTTACAGTACTAAGAAAAATACTCAAATATCTTTCACCATAATATTACATCACCATTTTCATCGTCGCCGTTGATGCCACTACGACCAGATCGCAAAGAAGAAAAAATAAAATGTTAAAAGAACTCATCCTAGAAAAAGAAAATCAGAAAATATTTCACGTGTTCTGGAAATTCTGAAACATATTTTATATAGAAGTATTTTGAGAAATTCATTCCAGAATTTACTATATGTATTCTGGGAAATTTATTTCGAAAATTCATTCCAGAATTCATATATATATTTTAGAAATTTGCTTCCAAAAATTTTATTCCAGAAATTATATTCTTAAAATCTGAAAAAGTTGTTACAAAATATTTCTGGAATAAATAGTCCAAAAACTACCATTATGAAGGATAAATAGGCATTTTAAAAATTTGGAGGGTGTAGTTAAAAATTCTAATGGTACTGGAAGCAGAAGCCTAATTATAAGTCATTTATTGCATTTATTAAAACAGCCTATCTACTATCTAAATAAAGAACATCACTTCTTCTTTTTAGATTCTAGATGAAGAAATAAGGATATAGTTTTATACTAAGAAATAAAAAAATTTAAGAAATTCGAAATATGGTTATAATTATAGAATATTATTTTGAATTAGCTACATTTTAAATTTTATAATTCAAAATAGTATTTTAGATGAAATAATTTAAAATTATATTTAAAATATAATTCTTAATTAATAATGTCATAAGCATATCATGAGTCATTTTTCTTATACGGAAGTCAGAAAAGAAAATTTTGCAATAGAAGCTTACAAACATTTTCGTTTTTCTTTTTCATAATTTCTTCCCTATACAAAGTCTATTTTGTTATACTCCAAAGATACTCTAGTCTTTTTACTATTAATGTTAGAGTACGGTTAGTAACTTCGGGTGCAAACAGCAAAAGCCTTAAAATAAAGACCTTACTCTAGTTTTCCTCTTTGTCCAAAAGAAACCCAAATCAAGGTCCAAAAGAAACCCATTCTAGGGTGCTTCTTCCTCCTGCACCTCCATAAATTCCCCTGCCACACCCTAAAGAAGAGTATATGACCCAATTGATGTACATGCTTCAAGTATCGATCCAAAAAAAGATCTTGATCCTTATACAAATGAAAACAAGATTTGATTTAAGTTTTGAAAGCACCGAATGAAGTAAAGCTAACGAGAAGGTGTGAATTAGGGTTTAAATGTGATGTTAAAGGCGTTAATGATAAGTAATATGTCATAATCAGAAATAGAGGATGTCTATGTTGTCCCCAACACCATTTTATGTTTGATTGAAACCTTCATCTTCCCTCAAACACATATAATCTTTCTTTATCTTGTTGGTCCCCATAATTAATAACAATCTCCACTGCACATTAAAGGACCCATTGTTGCATGCTGAGTATGTGTGTAGTATAGACACACAAAGATGTGAGGTCAATTTATTTAGTACCAACTCTTATACTATCAAACTATGAAAAAAAAAATTCAAAATATATCCCTACCAAATATGTTATTATCTCAATTTAAATAAATATTGTTACAAAATATCAACTATAAATAAAATCAAATTACAGAATATTTGCAAACTTCACTCTACAAATTATATTTGTAATTGTATGAGACAGAGTTAAATTTAAAATTCACTTTTTAACAAATATCTACTGATATATATTTTCTTTTATTTACACCACAATTGTAGAACATTTTATTGATCTTATATACTATTTCACACAATATTTATGTATTTAAAAATTAATGTAATATCTATTTTCAAAATTTAATGGCATGAAGAGTGACAAAATGGGCTAAGTTTTAGCCCGTCCGACCCTACCTATCAAAATGGGTCGGGTCGGGTCAGGCCAGTCTAACTCAAAAAAAAAATGGATCAGATATTCCAACTCATCCTATCACAAGGTGAACAAGTCCTGTCACTCTTTTATTTTTATTTTTTATAATTTTTTAACTTTTAAACTTTTTTATATATATAATTAAACATTAAAAGTATATTTAATCATATAAATATTTTATAAACTTTTTATCAACTAATTAGTATTTTTAATTAGATAAATTAAAATAATTATTATATTTACATATTAAATTACTGTATTATAACTAATAATTAAAATTTAATTTGTATATATTAACGACTGAAATTACAATATAAATTATTTTATTTTAATTTATAATTTAAAAAAATTAAAATTAAAAAGTAAAAAATAAAATGAGTTAGCAAATCGAGATAAGCAGGCCTGCCAATTTGACAAGTTAGGCTAAATAGGTTGGCAGGTTGAAATTTTCAATTCAGCTTGGACTGTTTTGATGGACTCACAAACTGATCCATGAATCACGACTCATTTTGCAACCCTTAACATGAACTATTTTAATTGTTTTTGTCATTGTTTATAAATTTAATACAAATAATTAGATATAAATATAATTTAGTTACATCAATAAAAACGTATTTTATATTTTATTGAGAATGTAGGTGTAATAGTTAGTGTAACTCGATATGTTCTGTTTATTCTCTAAGATATTCTATGATCCTTTAATTTCTTTCATAAGATCAATGGGGATTATACATGTATAAGGGAATTTATATTCAAAATCATGCAATAATGATCCATCAATATCGATCAAAATGGAAAAAAATATTGATTTATTGGTTATGCAAAATATTTTCCCAAGGTAATTATTTAGTTTCTTTATTAAAAATGAATTTTAGGTCTAACTCAACCTCAAAAAATAAACTTGCTTGAAAGGTAATGCTTGCACTCATTTGCAATACTTTATTAAGATAGGTTTTAACTTATGGTTTTCATATCATGTCAAAAAGTGTACTTTAAGAAATGAATTTTAGGTCTAACTCAAGCTCAGAAAATAAGCTTGAAAAGTAAGGTTTGCACTCATTTGCAATATTTTGCTAGGATAGGTTTTAACTCATGATTTTGATATCATGTTAAAAAGTGTATTTAAGTCTAACTCAACCTTATAAAATTGACTTGTAAAGTAAGGTTTGCAGACACTTATAGACACTTATACAATAAATTAATCATATCTATTGTTGATGTAGGACTTCCAACACTTTATACATTAGGCCTGAGCATATTATGTGGGCCTGTCCGAATCCGCCCGACCCGAAAAAAAAAAATGTTAATGGATTGGTTTTAAACGGGTCGGGTTATAATGAATAACAAAATTCGGATAAAAACGGATTGTTACGGTCGGATATGATTTTTAATTTTTAATTTCATAATACCCGACCCGAATCAGCTGCATATAAAAGTTCAACTTTTTATTTTAACCTAATTCTATGTCGCCGCACTGCTTCCTTCTCCTCCTTCATTTTTTTTTCATGCCCTTTGTCACTTTGAAGGCAGGCCTCACTCCTTCCCTCTCCTACTTCATTTTTCTTTCACACCCTTCGTCACTCTGAAGGGTTCTTGGTGTCGAATTTTTTTGATTATTGGTACTGTCGTTACTGTCGATGTGTTGTGGGAGACGGTAGTGACGCTACTGCTGTCGGTGCCGCCGTGGTGGAGGGCGTTAGGGTTTTCCCCACTTGATGGCCATTGTTGCTTTGGTTCCTTTTTGTCTGTTTATTTCTTTAATGTGTGGCTACATGTGGTTGCTTTGTTCCTATTTTGTTTAGGAAAAACTAAAATTATAGATTAAGGAATGAAACTTTGAGGATCTGAGAAGGAGTGCAACAGAGATGTAGTCAATCATGACCTCTACACTGCACGAGCTTGTTCTCTGTTACCGTTCTTCTTCATTTACTTTAAAAAAAAATTCTTTTATTTGGATAACCCGATATATGCATCCGAATATAATCGTACCCGAATAATCCGAATTTGATAAATCCGAGATATTAATCGGTCAGTTATGATTTTAAATTTTCAAATTCAAATCGAGTCGGATCGAGATAATTGAACCCGAATCTGACCCAAACCGACCCTTGCTCACCCTATTATACATGATATATAATTAGTTATGAATATAATATATATATTTAAACAATTATTTATTTTCCAATATCATATATTTTGTTCTATTTTATTTAAATGTATCTCTAAGAACATAACTATTTGTATTTTTCTAGATTGGCATGTGATAATGCAACATGATTATTATAAGATATTTTAATCTAGAAAAAACATATAATATATCTTTTTTAAATTATTGGTTTTCTATGAAAAAAGTATTTTCATTATCAAGCAAAATTTGGGCAACGTCATATCCTTAATCTTGTATAAGTTTATCGTTGATGTGTATATAGTATATTATAATCATTTGTAAATTATAATTTGAAGATGAATTACTCTAAATCTTGGTGAACACTATTTTCTAGATTTTGATCTTTCTACTATGTTTCTTTGAATTTCGCGCGGTTATTTTATTGATTAAATATGTGTTGTCAATGGAAAGAATTTTTAATTATATATTAAAGAAGTGAATTTTATCTAATTCAAGCTTTTATAAAATTATTTGGAAAATGAAGTTTATATTCACTTAATGTTATAATGATCTCATAACGGTCAAGTAACGATTCATACGATAAGCGCAATAAATAACAATTTTATTAAAATAAATTTTAAATAATTCTGAAATTATTTGAAAAAGTTAATTTAATCTTATAAAATCAATGTGTAAAACAAAATTGATACAGACTTATTTAATGAAAGTTCACTTTATCTCTAATCAACATAAAATATCTTATAATATAGATGTACGTACAGGGTTTCTAATGTTCCAAAAATTATCAGCATAATATCAAAGTTGTCTACAAATAGATTATTGCTTATATTTAGAAAAAGTTTTCATTTTTCTTTTATTTATTTCATGATAACTTCCAAAATCTTTAATTTTTTTTTTTATATTAAGAAGGAATTGTTAACTTATTTTTAGATTATTCTTCAATCAAAACCTTCCAAACTTAAAAAACATAAGATAATAACTTTGTAACTCAAACTAAAAGTACCACTTATTTAAAACTTAACTAAAACTAGCATAACTGAAGTTCATGAAGTGTGATTATTTGAAGTTCTCTCACAAAATGCATAGATAACATTTATTAATGATTTACAAATTTGTTCTTAATTTTTTTTTTAATTTAATTCACTTTTCTCTGAAGTTTTACTGACCATTTGACTACTTGATAGCTTAACTCACAAGTGTGCTCCCACATTTTATGGAGAAGGGTATAATTATCATCAAGAAATGAATTCTTTTATTGGGCCTACGTGCATTTGAGATGTTGTTATGAAAAAGTTATTATATATATATATATATATATCCTTCAACTTTTAATTTAGATTTGAAATTCTAACTATCTTAACACATTTTCTCGGTTTTCTATGGGAAATATTGGAGAGATTTAATTAAGATTAACGGGTTATGACCAAATGTGAGTTAGTTTTTATCACAACGGATTTATACCAACTTGATACTATTGAAATTCTACACTAATAAATTATGATCAAACCGATTTAAAAATTATGATATTAATTCTAATCAAAATCTTAAAATATATTTTTTAATTAGTTTTTAATATGTTATTTAACTTTCTCATTATATAAAACTTCCAATTCATATTTCAAGTTCTAATCATATTAAGAATACAAAATTAAAAAAAAAAGATGAGATATTTTGCAACTTATCCTGAGTTAGACACTAGTAGAAATTTTCATATTACATAAAAATTTACAAGAAAAAATCTTTTTCTGTCATTTTTTCTAAAAATTTTAATTAGTATGTGATTCCTTCGTGGATAATCATTTCTTACAAAATTATAAAATTTGCAAGTATTTCCTATAAAATTTGTTTGAAAAGTTTTATACAAATATTTTGTAAGAAAATTGGTAGCAATTTCTTGAAAAAAAAAATTTTCAACAAAATTTGTAATGTGTGTTTGTATTTCAATTAAAAATAAATAAATTGATTTAAACCCAAATAAATTGTCAAATTGTTAAAGAGGAAATCTTATATCAAACAAACTCAAAGTTAAGAAGATAAAAAAATCTAAGATATGAACGAAATCTTTGGGTGGGATTTCCACATCGATCTATGATCTGACTAGACCAAGGGAACCTTAGTAAAAGGAATTGTGAAGTATGTTTATATAAAATTATAGTATTTAGATTGTGGGTTGAATCTTAAAAAGATTCAAAAACTTCTTGTCGGCTATCATGTGTGGATTGGTGGGAAAATATATAATTAGGTTAAATGCTAAACCTTCTCATTATTAATGGACCTATCGATTAGGTCAACAAAACCAAAAGTGTTTCTCTTTTCTATTTTCTATTGTAAATCAATAATTATATTTGCTCTCAGTTAAGTAATCCATGATAATAAGAGTTTGAATATGTATAGTATTAGCAAGTAGCCACAAATAGAGTTAAAGCTCCACTTTAAGATTTAAGTGTGCATTGGGTCCTACAATAAAGGAGTAAGTTTCTACTTTAGTTATATTAAAATAGAAAATAATGTTTTGACAACTTTCTCTTACGATCTTAAGTGACATCTTCTAAATGGTTTTCCATTTCTCTATTTTTTCATTTTCAATATTCAAAAATTACTTAGAAGATGACACATCATGTTGTAAGAGAAAATTGTCAAAATTGAGTAGTCAAAATATCATTGTCAGTTTTGTGACATATCACAACTATTTGTGTATTCTTTACTTCTAGATTTTTTTTAGGTATTATTTATTATTGGACACTTAAATCTTTTAGACTAACTGTATATATTTTAAGATCAAATGAATTAGATTATCTATTCAAATTTTGATATAGAACTATTCGATTATTAAACTTATAGTTTTGTTTGAAATTATGTCATAAATAGAAAATTAAACTCGGTATCAACCATAAACTTTTGTTTTAAATATCATAATTTTAAACACGGTCTACGAGATCATACTGTACAATGTATAACATATTATACCATTGTTTAGACAGAATATTAATATATTAATTTTCCAAAATAAAAAAGAGAGAGTATAATTGGGTCCACACGAGTGTGTTCAAGTCTTTTATTCTTGAGATGAGAAGATTATTCGTTGAATAGACGTTTAGTATTTAATCAGTTGGATGTTATGATTGATGCCTCCACAACGGCTCATAAGAATCCACCACACAAATAAAAAGTTGTTGAATCAATGCCTTAAATATAGGTTTTCTCGAAGCTTTTCAAAAGAATATTCTACACCTTTTTTTTAGCTTATATATACTTCATACCATAAATTGAATATATTATTTATAAAAATTCATACCATAAATTATATGGTGAATAATGAACATAAATGAATGAGAAATCAGATATTTGTGTTAGAGGAATTACATCACTCATTAATGAAAGAAATATATTAAACAATACATATATTCAAATAAAAAATATATAATTCTTGAATATTTAGTATGTTAAAAAAATTAATAAAAAGACGTAGTAATTAAAAATACCTAGATTTATACAAAAAGTTAAAATTTAATTATTTGAATATTTAAATAAATGTAATACATACGTTATACTTTTTATTTTAATTTATGTATACAACACATAAATTATACTTTTATTTGAGTCCAATATTGATGGTACAATAGTCTCAATCAATTTATTTAGAATAAATTCTGAATAACTTTAATATCATTTTGAGAAGATATGTTTATACATAATTCAATATTGTATAACTCATTTACAAAAATTAAACTCCACTTATATATTACAATACATTATTTTTACTTCACTCAAAATCTTCAATTATATATCTAAGTTTTCATTTTCTTTAGGAATATGTGTTTTTTTATGTGAAATTAAAATTCGTATATATTCCAAATTTTGATACGTAAATATAATCTTTTTAATCTAATAATATTACTTTTATTTGTTTTTACATTTTAAACAATATTTTAAGTTGACATTTTTAGTATTAGAGTTGTAACATGTCAAATTGTAAAAATAATTAAAACATAACCTAAAATACAATTTAGCACGTATAAAAAATTTCACAAAGTTGGATTGAAATATCTATCTATTAATTTTTAAAATTTAAGAACCAAATTGTACCAAAATTTGAAATAGAGATGGATTCTAATTCTACATCTGAGTTTAAAAACTAAAAATATATTTAAACTTTTTTTTAAGTAGGCAATAAAGAATATGCAAATAACTAGTATGTCTATAAACAAACAAAAGAAACTAGATTAGTGATATAATTAATTAATAAAGAAAAAGATGAAAGTGAGTTTAATTTGAAGATAATAATGATAAAGTAGGTGGTAAGTGTGGAGATATGTTAGATGGTTGGTATTTAAGCTAAGCATGAAGAGACAAGATAAAGCACGCAGTAGAAGAATGTTTCACGTTCACATAAATACCACTGAAAGCTCTACTTCAGTAATTTCAGAAACACACACACATTGCGTACTCATTCATCTACATTTTCTTCATGTCACACCAAGTGAATGTGAATATGTGAATCCAAACAAACTTCACAATCACATAACTCACCCCACCTTTCTCTTCTCATTCTATAAATCACAAACCAACCCACAACCACTTTTTGGACCACCCCACACACACACACCACAACCACCCCCTCAAAACCTCACACCAAAAATATCAACTTTTTCTCTGCCTTATTGTGGGTGGAGAGTTCCAAAGGGATCGCATTGATCTGATTCTTGTGGGTAGATTCTGCAGAATTTGCTTCCCAGGTTCCCTTATCATCAGATCATGCGATCCCTTAGGAACTTTCCATCGACTCTAACTTTAACTTTTGTTCATCATCATCCCTTTGATGAGGTAAACTGAATCATCAAGCTATATGTTTCATCTTCCTTCTCTTTCTGATGAAATATATGTTTCATCATCTGAAGTTTGTTAGATTTTTGTTTTCTGACACTGCTTGGTTTGTAACTTATGTTAAACTGCCTTAGCTTTTTTCTTTGTCCATGGTTTGAAGATGATGATATTCATGTCTTGATTAATCTTAGACATAAAAATATGTAGTCATTGTAATGGTTGATGATGTTCTTAACAAGTTCTTTCTTAAATCATTGATTTTGCTGATTTCATCACAGCTAACAGCTTTCTGCAGTTTCTACTGTCAGATCTTGCTTTTGCAGAGTTATCCATATTATATATGTTCCTCTTTGTTCTTTCTTATGTTCTTTCTTTAGTTTTGTGCATGGCATAATATCATTTCGCAGCAATATTTATTTATTTTTCAATAAAAACGTAAGAATATTAACTTTTCATTCACGGGGAAGAAGGAGCAGAAAGGAATATTCATCTAGGATTTACAGAAAGTTTAACAGATAGAATCATACTTATTCTATTTGAAAATTTAAAGTATATATAAAAGAACAAGTGAATTTTATTGAAACCATGAGTGAAATTTATATAGTTTTGTAATTTTTAATAAGTTTTAGTCAATAAATGAGTATTTTGAAACATGTATTATGGAAAATATTTCACATCCTTGGAAGAAAATAAAAAGAAGAATTCTATAAAAAGCAAATACACAGAAGAAGCAAAATAAGTAAATATTTTGTTTGATAGATGTTGCAAAATATTTATATTACTATCAGTAGCAAACATACATATTCCCAGTAGTTCTATACTTGCCAACAAAAAGTAATATTACTCTATATATGTTGCAGTCATTTATTTCCATAATTAAAATAAATAAAGCCCCATTTCAGGCCATTTTCATTTTTTTCCCAATTAAAATCAATAAAAAGTTAAATACACAAGAGAAAAAAAAAAGTTATTTGTTTGATAAATGTTGTGTTACTAATATCTTAGCAAACATAATTCGTTTAGGAATTTAATTTGCATATATACCATCAGTTTCAATATAAAATTATGTATATTATTGATGAGTAAAAAGTTGGTATCAGTAACACTTCTAAGATAATTATTTAAAAAATTAATAGTTTTATTATATGATTATTTACAATTATATAACAGTGAAAAAGTACTATAAATACACATATATGTTATTTATTCTTAAAAAAATATTGGTAAAACTGATATTCAGTGTAGTGTCTTATTTAAGCTAAATCTATATTATTGAAAAGAGACGTAAAGTATTTTGTGTAGAGTGAATTATTAAGGAAAATAAAGTGATGATGGCCATACTGGGGACCCTTATTTGGACTTTCTTCATAAATTTCTTTCCTTTTCTCTTTAACTTTGAGCTTTAACGTTCACATGAAGCAACATATCTTACATATTCATTCTGTACTGAACAATAAATTTTACATGGAACTTTCTTTGGGATAATATTCACGAAACTTTATAGTTGTGAAATTTAGAATTCTACAAATTTTGTTAACATTATGTACTAAAATACATCATTTCATTATTCATGTTAAGAATTTGATTCTTGAATAATAAAATTTATAATATGAAATAACATTATTAGTGTCTGAAAATTTAATATTTAATATCTGAAAAGTTATCAGTGGTTATAATTTAATCTTTAGATAATTGAATTTTGGAGTACTTGGCTTTCCAAACTAATTTTCCAAAGACAAATTAAATTCTCAACATAAATAATAAATAAATTTAGTTAATATTAACAAATGTTAATTTAACAAGAAATTATGATGGATTTATTGTGCGAAAAAAAAAAGCACGAAACTTGTCACGCACATGGCATAAAGTTCTTAATTAATTCCTCAGGCAATTATATTTTTAGGTTAAAGTTATCACGTTCTCGTGGTTTGCCTCAGTTGTTTGCCGCAGGTTTCAGTCTCTTAGGAATTGTCAATTGTCCAATCATTTTACTATTTTAAATAACGGTGCAACAATATTATATTATTTTCAAACGAATTTGTTATTCATATTCATATTCCTTTATTTATAGTTTTTGTTCTCACTTTAAATTCTTTTAGATTTTTTTCTTACTTCCGAAAACTATAGGCTAATACCCAGGAACAAATCCAAGTTATAAGATGTCTCCACAAACATTTTAAATTAGCCCAATATTTTGTATATGTGTAATTAAATTATATATTGTCCTTATACTGTAACAAGAAAAGTCAAAGCACAATATTCCAAATATATATTTAATTTTTTTAAAAAAGGTACAGAAATTTTCATTTCAGAAGAATAGGCTAAATTTTATTTATTCAAAATATATAAGGTTCACAATATTCATAATATATGATCAAACTTGTGAGAATAGTATACAACTTGATCATTCTATAGAGATATCTCGATCACTTAGATAAAGTCTCTTAAAAGTTATAAAATTTGTATGCTTTAATGTCAATGTTAATCCAATATCCTAACTAAAAACTAATTTTCATGTAACTTTTTAAAGTAATTATCATATAAATTAACAAACTTAGTACTATCTATACTCCCTCCTACCTCTATTATTACAAGGCAGAATTTTGAAGAAAGAAATATATTTAATATAAAATATTTTACAATTTTAATAAACTTAATTTTTTTTATTTCTCTTTATATAATTAACTACTACTAATATTTTTATTAATTTCACTCTCCATCTTTCAATGTCACTAATATAAATTCATATTCTGTTGGTTCATTTATTGTTCACAATACACAGATATTTTTTTGCCTTATCAATAAATAGGGATAAAAAATGAACAATTAGTAAGAAAATCAAATAAAATAGATAAATTGTATATTATTTTGTCCAACATGTCTTAATGAATGTGACCATATAATTTGATTTTTTTTGTTGCAAATCAAATTTATTTAAGAAATGAGAAATAATAACTAAAATTAGTTGAAGTAATATAATATAAATTTGGATGAATTTAGATTGAAAATGTGGAAGGAAACACACATTTAATATGAGAAGTGAATTGACATGAGATTCCCTTTAGGGTGAGAAAAAACAAAATGTGTGTTGGGAGGGGCCCATGTGTGAGGTAGATTTTGATCACATCAACCCCCAACACAAGTGGCCCAATGGACAAGCCCATCAATCTAACATGTCGGTTGATAACACTCACATAAATTTTTGTTCCTTCCATCATCTCATGTGTCTCCATTCTCTCTACTTCCACTAACCATCAAACCCTATTCATTAGGGTTGCTTGCATGCTTGCTTATTCATTTCAATAACTTTGCCTTTAAATTCCTATATTTATTAAATTAGTTTCACCATAAATATTATGCTTTCTTTCTTCTCACATCTTTTGTTCTTTAAATATATATTTTCTTGAAACATCATCAAATACTAGTGATGTATGTTTGTTTGAGAAAAAAAGAAAGTGAAAGTAATGTGAAAAAAAAAAAAAAGGTAAAAAGTGAAATGACATTATGGATTATTTATCCAAAAAAAAGTAATATGATATTGTTAAATAAAAAATATTCTTGTTAAAGTAAAGTAACGTGTAAAGAAACATATTTTAGTATTTTACTTATAGGTCACCATTTACATCTTCTTCCTTTGTTTCCTAAATTGGAAGGACTACTTAGAAGAAAACTTACATGTATTATTATAGATACTTTCAATCTATATAAAGTTTTAATTTAATAATATGTAATATATTTACTACGAAGTATATTAACGCTTAAAGAATTATATAATAAACAATAATACCTATATTACATCTATAGGTTTGACCAACAATAATAGAATTCCTTTTTTAACCAACACTATTTTGGGGCAGTTAATCCCCGGTTTTTTTAAAACTTGTTTATATAAACAAATCAATATATAAACAAAAATGAATTAAAATTTATTTATATTATGGTGTTATAATAAAATGGTAAAATATTTTTATAATTTTAAATAAATAATAATTGAATTAATGTCCTAATAACCTATACAAACCTAAATAATAAAAAAAATGAATACATTAAATTTGTGTAAGGGTTGAGTTGTCACTGAAATAAATTATTTTTTATTGATTAAAGGTCGGTGAAACTAAGGCTACTAGGAAAAAAAAAGTTAAAAAAAGTTAATTTTCGAAGGAAATAACATAAGTTCCCACTTTTCCCTTTCCTTATAAGCACTTTTCCTTTGTTACTAATTGTGCTTTGTGTATTACTATAATTTTTCTTGCATGAGAAACACCAACTTCGAAGCAACAAATTACTTGCACGATACTCTAACCTTAATTCCAACCTCGAACATGATTTTCATCTTTCTTAAAACAATTTACACCCTCTTTATCATAGTGTAATTGCTTTTCAACACAAAGATAAACCATCATGTCCCCACAATTTTAAATCTTTCATTTTTACCAGAACCAATTATTGTTCACTTTTCCATTATGCTAACATCTGTATACTTTGCTGAACTCATGAAATGATTAACAAAAGTTGATCCTAGTTAGTTTTGTTTCCTACCCATTGTTTAGTGTCATAAATTTAGTTTTAAAAGACATGTTTTTTTTTTTGTACTATTTTGTTTTTTTTTTTTTTCAAAAAATGTGTTTTTGAGAGGGGCTGATCTACATGAAGAAAACATGTTATTAAAAAATATATTCATTGTTTGGGTGAACAAAATTAACAGAATCAATGAAAAAATTGTTATAAAAATGAACACATTTATTAGATGAGAAGCTATAGTAAATAGAAGTTTGACTTCAAAATTAAACTTGTTGGTTATAAACTGCAGATACAAGTATATAATGAAGTAGAACAATTGAGTGAATTAATGAGAGATGAAAGACAGAAAAGCTTTAATTTAAGAATAGACTGGTTCATACCAATCATGGTGGTGGTTACATTGCACACATCAGCAACTGTATCAGATCTTTGCACGACCACAAAAAAAATAGCTGGTTCTCATTTCATAAGTCATAACTCACATCACTTTATATACGTGAATATTGTGACAAATTTGAAATCCAGACATTTGAAATTCAAAGAGACTAATTAAATAACAAAAATATAAAATAACATATTTGTATTTCAAAACCTCTCATAGGAATTCAATAGATCCATTCCGAGGTTTTTAAATTATATGATTAAATATGTTTTTATTCCCCCAACTTTCAGTTACAATCGAAATTAGTCATTCTTTAAAACTTTGACCTAATTTAATTTTCTAACTTTATAACTGCATGAATTTGGTCCTTTTAACCAAATTTTGTTAAGTTTATTTAACGTTTCACGCATTTCATGATACCATTTGATTGTTTACACAATTTGACACATTTTTATTTCAATATTAGCTAAGAAACTATCATAAAACCGTTGTATAGGAATTGAATAGATCCAGTCCAAGGTTTTAAATTATAGTCATATATAACTTTGCTTTTAAAAAATGCACACATATCGTAAATGCATGAGCAATTGCTTTTGTCCCGAATTCAAGTATATTTAGATAATAGCGTCAAAGTTAATTACTATATTTGAGGTATTGTCCATTTTGAAGTCTAGAATTCTGTCAAGATTTTATTCTAAAAAAGAGTCTCAAAAATTAGATAAGGAAGATGTAAGTTGTCCTTGACCTTAATTTTAAATAATATAGGACTATTACAAACAAACTCTTAGTCAAGATCAAAGAGGAATAAAGGTTCATCTTTGAAACTTGAGTATTAAAGTTTTGATTTTAAGTACGTTTATACATTATTAAAGTCAATTACCACATCTAAAATATTATTTACTTTGGAGCCTATAACAACTTCATGATTTCTTTGTTTCAAAAGGTTAGAAAAAAAAATTAAATTGTCATTGCCTCAACTTCTAAAGAAGAGATATCTACCTAAAAAAATATATAAACACTCATTACCTTTTATCTTTAGCAAATATAGATAATAAATACAAATAAATATACATTTTATTTATTAATTTTAAGTTTAATAACTCTTTTGGTCCCTATTTTCTTTCAAAAATATCAAGTTAGTCCTCTAGTATTTTTAGTCTTAATTTAGCTCTGATTTTTTTAAAAATTGATGAAATTTAATCCTTTTTATTAAATTTCTTGAAATAGATCAATGTTTTTCCTTCAAAATTAAAGTTATGAATAAGGATTGTTTATTTTATTGATGTAATTAACATAATTCTATTATCAATTTTTGATAAAAAATCATTTATCTGCTTCAAAAAATTTACCAAAAAATATCAAATTACATCAATTTTTAAAAAAATCATGACCAAAATGAGACTAAAAAAATTAGAGTACCAACCTAACATTTTTAAACGAAAACAGAGACTAAAATAGTAATTTAACCCTTATTTTATATATACTCATTTTATTTTGTTGTTGGATAAGAGTTTTGTGGATCTTACCTTATCATTATTATTAAATATGTTAACTTTACTCTTTGCGATAAATTTTTCGAGTGATTAGTGTCATTGTAAAATGCCCTAAAGTAATTGGAATCCACAATTAACTTGAGATATTTTGACCTAAAGAGTCTTTCGGTATGAACATTATTAATGTGGCATATAAAATTTTTGATGATGCAATTGCAAATACCCTTTAAAGTTTTATAACATTATGCTGTGGATTACATTAACTGTTTTTAATTTTTCAAATACTTTGACATGAAGAATTCACTGTTGAAAACTACATAGAATAAAAGTGTAGTCTTATATTAATGGAGACTCACCTGAATTTAAATGTTTTATATATAAACCTCAATTTACTCAGATCCAGGCATGTAAATATTTCCAAAGTTTGGTGCTGTGTTTGGAAATTGAGTGTGAAATTGTCTTTTTAATGTACCTACCCAACACTTTTTGGCCTAATACCACTGTTCATGGAGGAACCTGTCCTAAGAGGTTTAGAACCAAAAACATTATATGTGGTGTTATTGGATCAATCATTCTGAAAAAAAGTGGGATATGTACAATAGGTCTCTGACACTACTCAGAAAATCTATGCACCTTTCATGTCCCTAAATTTCTTAGCAAAAGATCTAGGCGTCGTTTATTGGGTTTGTTTTATGTGCAGTGTAGAGTCATATCCAATACTAAGTTCATTTTTATTTAAAAATTATCTTTTCCTTCTTGGAAATTATATTCTCTTACAAGTTCATATATTATTTTTATGCATATATAATTGTAAAAACATGCCTAATTGCTCATTAAGACTAATCTCTTTTGAACAATACTGAAAACAGTCATATAAATTATATCTTTCTTCATACCAAACCCTCTATGTAGCTATATATTGGTGTGAGTGCAACATCCTTATTACAAACTAAACACGCATTAAGTATGAAATACACTAATTATTTTTCATTATTTCTTGCATAACACTACTTAGAACTGGGGAAATGGAGCTACTGCAGGTTCATGTGTGAGTTCAACAGCATCAAAAGGTTGTGGAGAAGTTGCAGTGAATTGCAGAGATTGCACTGGTCCTGGAGCCACCGTACCGGAGCTTCTGATCTCAGCCGTTTGTCGACGAGCATTTGCACCATGTGATGCACACAATTGGGGAAGAAACACACCTGCATATACATTAAGGAAAAAACTTTTACATATTTTAACATCATCGAAATTTCAAAATTGTTAAATACTGAATAGGGCGGGTGACGCAGGGAGTGATATTGTTACCTTCACCGGCGGCAAGGTTGAAATAGAGATCAACGATGTTGGGGCAGTTTTGGTAACAGTGAGGGGAGCATAGGGTTTTGGTGAACCCAACTTCAAGAAGAGAATCCGAAGAGATTCCGAAGGATTTTCTGTCCAAACCACAACCCTTTATGCATTCCTCCGTTTCGATGTGTCCGTTTTGTGTTTCCGTTTCGATCTCTGAAGTCCGGCACGTGTAAGCCTCTTCCCCGCTCCTCTTCACACGCTTCTCCAGCACGCACCGTTTTCCTTCCCGCGACACCGCAAACGCACACGTGTCCTCGCTCAGACGCTCGCATTCTACCTCCCCTGAAATTTCACCGTTCCCACGCGCGTGTGTGTGTTAGAGACGCTAAAACTATTTTTCCTTAATTGTAAGAAATAAATAAAATTTTTCAAACGATTTAATTAAAGAGAAATGTTGTCTTTTTCGTACAACATTCCAAGGAAAGCTTATGCAACACCGTCATTTTTTAATTCATACAAATTAAAATAACAATTTACATTTTTTTAATCTTTTTTGAACATTTGATAAACTATTAAGGGAATTTTCAGAGGTTCGGAATCATATATTTGCATGTAGATCTGTGCATATGTATACGTATATATTAGTGCGTTGTAGCAAATAATATATTAATTAAATCAAATGTCCTTTAATCAATTAACTTTTAAGGATAAAGCTTAAATGGAATTTAATTTGGGTAGTCTTGTTAATTTTACATATTATTAAATGTAAATAATTGAAAAAAATATACTAAGAAGCGTACACAAAATTTATCTAATTTTTCTCCCTCTCTTTTAGTCAATCATTTTATGTTCCTATTTTTTTGGTTTATAAATTTTCAAAATTTATGGGAGTTACATCCTGACTTTTCAAAGACTAACTATTATTTTCTAAGGGATTAAAAGGATCAAATGGGGATGAAAATCAAATTCGATTTTGATAATGAAAAAGTAGTCACTCACCATTAAAAAATAAATAAAAAATACCTACATAAATTAAATCCGGAAAATAACTATTTAGTTAAGAGGTTTTCATGTTTTAGAGACTTACCAAGAGTTCCTTGCACTATGAAGAAAAATACAATGGCAACCATTGCCAAACATCTCAAGCTAATGTTAAGGGCCATGGCTGAAGCAGAAGGTTGTTGGGAATGGCCAAAAACTATAACTTGGGAATTTGGAAAGTTTGGTTGTGGGATTGTTGTGATGTTTTTTTTGTGGACATTTGAGGAATGTATTTATAGTGGTTCCTTGTAGGAGAACGTTATTCTTTCTTTAGGTTAAAAATAAGGATATTTTATATAGAAAGTGGACCTTTCGATACGAATCAAAATAGGGGAAAAGGAAGAATAGTAATTTAGTTGTTTAAAGAAGTTTGATTAACTTACGCATTATGGGAAGTTTCTTTCAGATTTTATTATTGCAAAACACTTTTCAATAAGTCCAAAAAATAGAAGAAATGCGAAAAATTTAGAAGGAAGAATCAAAATATATCTCATCAACAATTGTCATCAACAATAAAAATTGTTTATTTTAATTTATTTTCTTAATTTCATCATGCAAATATAAATTTGAAATTGTTGTTCAAAACAACCTGTGACTACTAGTCAAGCAGTGCCCGCTATCAATGGAGAACATCTTAGTCCAAACTGCGTACGAAACCCACGTGTCACTTTAGATTTGGAACAAAACAAAAGATTGTTCATGATGGGTCACCATATAAATTCTCATGCTGAAAAATACGTTTGACGATGTTGCGTAGTAGATTTATCGTTATAATAAGAATAATGTGAAGTGAAGTGAAGCTACGTTTTTCCAGTAGTATAATAGTTTATGTTTTGAAAATTATTTAATTATAACATATTTAATAATGTCACAAGTAATAATATATATTTGTGATGTATTAGTTTAAAATAAAATATTGTTTTAAGTATGCATTAGTGTAGAATTACATTTACTTTAATTTGGGTCACGTATTCATGTCCGATACATGTTTGTGTCCGATATTTTAGGATACTTTAACTATACTTACTAGTGAAGTAGTGAAATATCTAATTTATAAAGTCATAATACAATACAAGAAAATCTTTGAATAATGACAAGTTTTAGTGACAAAAAATAATTAGTCATTATATAGTGACCAATTTAAGTACCAATTAAAAACTAAAAATTATTTGCAACTAAAATAGTCCAAAAAAATATAATTGGTTTTTAAATTGATAATTAAAATAGCTTTTATTATGAAATGGTTTCTAAATTGGTCACTAACATTAGTTACCAAAATTTTTAACTACTAAAATAATTGGTCTCTAACATAATTTTTGTTACTAAAATTGGTCTTATAGTGGTACTTTTATAATGATAATAATTTATATATTTTTATGTTGACAACTTTAATATATATATATAGTTTTAATTTGAATTTACATAATAACAATCATATATTTATTATGTTTTTAAGAATTATTGTACACTTTTCAATATTCATATATTGTGTATCTATCATGTATCGTATCCTATTATTTTCAAAATAAATGTATCGATGCATTGGATACGTGTCCTATCTGATACATGTATCGTATCCGTGGATCATAGGTGTAAGAAAAGTTATTTACGTCACTGATTTAGTGTTGGATCAACCTAGTAAAACTTTTGAATTTAGAAACAACAATATCTACATAATACATTTTAAAGTTTGACGTAAATATCAAAATTTATTTCTGATTATATTTTAGTCCATGTAAATTTTGAAGTCATTTGTCATTGTCATTAGACGGGGAGTGATAATAATTGTTTTGAAGGGGATTTCAAAAAAAACTAAATTTTAGAGGTGGACAAAAATATTAATTTTTCTATTCGATCCATCTTTGCTCCGATCCGATCTATTTAAAATCCATTTTAACGAATATGAATTTCAATCTAATCCACATTTTATATATTTTATGGATTGAATACCCATTCTCTAAATCAAGATTTTGAAATATGGATAATACAAAAAATATAATCCAAATTTTCAATTTAAACTTTTGGTTGGGTTAATTAAAGGTTGAGATGGACTAGGCTAAATTCAAACTCAAATCGCCCGTGGTCGACAACCTGTACCGACTGGGCAAGCCCACAACCCTTAAGGGTCGGGCAGACCCGACGACCAAAATGGGTTGGGCAGGCACAGCGACTCCGAGTCGTTGGGCCCGACAACCTGAACGGGTCGGGTGGGCTCAAAGACACGAATGGGATGGGCGAGCCCAACGAATCGGAATCGTGGGGGCTGACAACCCCAAAAAGTCGGGTGGGCCCGATGATCCGAACAGGACAGGCAAGCCTGAAGACCCAAATGGGCTAAGCTAGCCTGACGACTCGAACGGGTCATGCTTGATGACCTAAACAGATTGGGTAGGCCTGACAACCCTGATGGGTTGGGTGGGCCCGAAAACCCGGACAAGCTGAGTCGGTCTGACAACTCGGACGGGTTGTGCCAGACGACTTGTACGGACTGGACATGCCTGATGTCCTTGATGTGCTAGGCAGGCCAACAACTCGACGGGGGAACATTTTACCCCTAGCCCAACGGGTTGGGCAAAATATTTTCGTCTCGGCCTGACCTTAAGGACACCAGTTTTAGAAAATTCAATTTAAATTTCTTCTATAAAAAAGGGATTCTGGATTTTGAACTTGATCCAAATATTTGGATTTGGATTTTAAAAAAATTCAAAGTAATTTTGTTGAAAAAATGGATTTAGATCGAAAATCTGATCAAATTATTTAGATCTAAAATGGAGGTGGATTAGATCATTAAAAATTCAATCCATGATTACTCCTACTGAATTTTGTTATCAAAGGAAATATATTCATTTATATTCAATATTTAGTACCATTCTTTTACAAATTAATTTGGAGATTTAAATTTTGAAAAATAGTAAATCAAAATTAAAAACAAGCAATGTGGAATGAAACTGAAATCAAGAAAGCAGAAAATTAAATTAAAAGAAAAAAACTAAAGAACAACAAGTACAGTAAAAAAATAATTTATACAAATCAACTACAAATTCAAGAACAAAGTCAAACAGAAAATCTTTTAATCTTAAATTAATCTTCAGTTTGTTAATTGCTCCTCCACACTTAAAGAACATAAGATATGCCAGAGAATAGAGAATAAACACAACACAACACCAAAGGAAGATGAAAAGACAAAAAGAACAAAAAAGGAGATAAAAGAAACTAAACTAAATTTATGTAAATCTTACAAATGATTTGTCACTTGTTTTTAGTACATGAAAAGTCTTAAAAGTTTTAAGCTAATAAAGGCCTAATTTGGGCTTTAATTAAGGTCGTAAGTCCAATTACAAAATTTAAGGTAATACAAGGAAAGAAACAAATATTTAGGATCTTCTTTGCAATTTTTGGACAAATCTGTTTCAACTTCTACAAAATAAAAATAAAAATAAAAATAGCACACGAGTTTAAATCTAGTAAATCACATATCCTAGATGAATAGTGTAACTGGAATCAAGTCAAAATTATATCTAAAAAGAAAGTTATGGCTGAAAAATTGAGTGAAGGTCAAACAAGTTAAAAATACAAAATTAAAATAAAATTGTCAAAAAACCCGATTTATTACTTAAATATGCCAATGAGCTAAAAATACAAAATATGGCATTTGGAAAGTGTAATGACTATATAATAAAGTTGTACGTGTGTGTATAAAATGTGTTATTAAGAGATTTCACGACTTTCTTAACACGGAAATATGTTTCATACACTTATTTAGTGCATGTAAGTCGAACATAAATATGTAATTTTTTACGTCAAAATTTAAATCTGACAAATTTATCGTTAGCTACGTCTATGTCAAATTATAACTTAACACATAAAACAAAAAAAATATCCAACTTAAAAGACATTTTTAAAGCATATCCGACTTAAAAATATTTAGAAAATACTTTATTTTAAATGGATAAGAGGTAAACAAAAAAGTAGCAATTTCAAATAAATGTAAATTCTGAAAAAGTAAGTTAAAAGAGAACTTATTTTAAATGAATAAGATGTAAAGAAAAGTAGCAATATTAAATAAAGTTAAGAAACAAATTAAATTCGAAATATTAAATGAAATGAAATTAAGAGTATAAATAGTTAGATTTAATATGAAAAGAAACTTAAACACAATATAAAAAATAGAGTAATTTTTTTAAAATGGTAAAAGTTTAAAATAATTCAAAAAATATATAATAGTATTAAAAAATATAAATTCTGGAAAAATGAATATTCAAAAGAGAACTTATTTTAAATGAATAAGAGGTAAAAAAATAACAATTTTAAATAAATTTAAGAAAAAAATTAAATTTGAAATATTAAGAGAAATTAAATTAAGAGTATAAATAGTTAGATTTAACATGAAAAGAGACTTAAACCCAAAAATAGAGTGATTCTTTAAAAATGGTAAAAGTTCAAAATAAAAAGCTAGAAATTGAAAAAGTTGCCCCCATGCAGGATCGAACTACAGACCTTCAGTTTACAAGACTGACGCTCTACCACTGAGCTATAGGGGCACTGAATGTTGATTGCAACCACATCTAATTATTTATTCGCAAAGATTTGTTGTTTCGTCAATATTAATTTATGTTCTTATTTGAAGGTGTGTTCAAATAATATTATTTATATTTTAGTTAATTAAAGATATTTTTTTCTTTTTCTTTCTCATGTTAATTATGATTAAGGATGACAACTATTGGGTCGAATAAAATTACATATACATATTACTCGTTTGATTTAAAAGAAATTGTTATTTTATTATTCATTAAGCATATGTGAAAAGAAAACTTATTAGTTTTTACACTATTGATATTCATGGATACTTGAAAATATTTGAAAATATTTATATATTTTATTTTTGGTTTAATTAGTAATTTGATCTTATACTTAAATTTTTTATTCATTTTGGTCTTTAAATTTTTGGATTAATCAAAGCATAATTCCTAAGTAGAACTAATAATTTTCTGAAATGTATTTAGATTAATTTTGGAAGTTAATTTTGAGTATCTATTTGATTGTCCAAGAATAAATAGTTAAATTAGTAAAAATGATAAATTTCATCTATCTATTTATCTATCTATCTATATATATATATATATATATATATATATATATATATATATATATATATATATATATATATATTTTTTTTTTATACACTAGCTTATCTGATTTGTTATTGCGTTATTTGGTTTTGGGTTATTTTTCTTTAACAATAATCACTAAGAAAAAAATAATGATAAGTTGTTTATTCAAATCAACACAAAAATACTTTTAAAAAATTACTATTCTTATAGAGAAGTTTGACACTTTATCAAATTTGTGTTGTTTTAATTAATGTGTTGTCATTTATCTAAATTGAAGATTTTAAGAGTTAGTTAAAAAAAGAAATTATAATCGTTATTTGTTTTAAAGTTGGAATACTTTTATATATTTATTTTTCCTAAAATCAAATTAACATAGGTGGGACTCGTGTATCTACAATATATTATAAACTTCCATATATTGGTTTTAAATATTTAAAATTATAAGAGATTGAGAATGGTTGGATAGTTATGTCCAATGCAAATTATAACAAATAACAAATGTTGTAATCGAAGGAGTCTTATAAGCTGTTAATCTCTTAAGATTTACACTTATATTTAGAATTGAAGTAAAACATCTTAGTATTGATGATAAGACATTCTAGATGAAATAAAATTCATGGCATGGTGAGCTCGAAGAGTGAAGTCAACACTTAATCTGAAAATCAACGATTTACCTCCGTGATTAGCGACTCAAACTTTGGATTTTTTGGATTAATTAATCACGTTTTCTTGAACCAAAAGTCCCCATTTTTTAGAAACTAGAATGTGATACACACCTAACTTTTACTATCTTGTTTTAAGTCTTTGCAAGTAATCTCCATTTCACAATTTCACCCATCCTTCATGCTCTTGGGTCCATTCTCCTACTCTTTGGAGAAAGAAAAAGAAAAAAACTCAATTAATTGTTTTCTTTAAATAGTTAGGCCCTCATTGATGTTTTGTAATAGTAATTAACGTTTTGTTTCCATCATTTTATTGGAATTTGGAAAGGCGTGCATGGAAAATAGTTTTAGCATTAATCGTTAGTAGTAATTGGTGATTTGTTGTTTCTATGATTTTGATAAACTGGAAATGCCGTGCATAGAAAATTATAGTTTTCAATGCCTCGTGAAAGATGTTTACGATGTATTGCTATATTGAATACTTTCTAAATCCATTTTTGTAAAATTAATTTGAAAGTACCTAGTTTTTAGGCCTAATACTTGATTTCATGGGACACACAAATCAATTATAAGAAACCTATTTTATGCATACTTACTTTTCTTTGTATCACTTCTTTTTATTGTTTTTCTTTCATAATCTTTTATTTATGAAATTCATCATTTCTTTTTTTACTCACATTCTTACTCTCATTATTTATTCATTGGTGTAGTTTAATATAGATCATCGATTAATATATTATTATCTTTTGGCTTTTTTGAAAAAATTAAGTAAATGGTGAGAGTAAAAAAAGGGTTAAAGTATAGTTTTCCTTTCTCATATTCCCTTTTGTTGGAATTTTAATGTTGTAGTTTTATTCAAAACAATGTTCCCATATTGTTATGCATCTTTTTCATTTCTATTATCAAGTGACACAGAGTGGTTCTTCTTTAATTCCAAGTCTTCGATTGAATGATTGATTAAAGCAGAACAAGAGAAAAATATAATTAGTTTCATTCTAAAAAGATATAACATACGTTTCTCTGTGAAAGATATTAAAGAATGAATTTTGTTCATTCACATGTGAGGGATTGATTTGCTTTCAAAGTTGATATTGAACCAAGTTACATGACATTTAGTAAAAAGACCAACAATGGTTTGCAACAAAATAATTTTTTGTTTCACATCATATTTATTTAAGAGATAAATTTTGTCTCTTTTAGTTTTTGTTCTGTCTACTATTGGCAGAGACTCAAGTGAGGGCTTTGTAAAGAGAGGTTTTTCATGTGAAATCATGACATTCCCTCTGTGTACCTTTTATATTCTAACACATTACATATCTAATTTGCATACTTTTTTTGTTCATATTCAATAAATTAACATTATATATTTTCATAGTATCACCAAAATTTTGTGGCATTATTGTTTTTTCTGTTATCTCAGCACGCCAACAAATAATGGTGATTAGCATCGTTGTGTCAAATAATTGTTAAGATTCTTCTTTAATGTCTTCATCTTAACCATGGTGATTAATCAACCTAACATCAACTTTATGTTCTTTTATCTTTGAATTGAATTGTTATTGGTTGGTTTCTTGTTTTACTTGTGTTGATCTTTGCCATGTTTGTGCATTCAACAATCTTGGAACTTAATATATCATAATAAGAAAGGTGGTCAATTTGGAAACATATATGTTAAAAAATGGATTCTAATTAGACCATAAATGAAACATATTCACGTTTAATCTAGGATACTAATTAAACTGAAATTATTGAACAGGGTACATAAAAAGTTTTCAGCCATTTCAGCATGGGGAAAAGAGAAAAAAAGCTTCCGTGTAGACAGAACTAAAATAATTGAAGAAGAATTAATTTCATTTCCAATTCTAACAAGTTTTATACGTTCGTTTTCTTCTATTTCACATATTCAAATCTTGGTCTTTTGTGATGCTTTCTGCATTGAATGTGGTCAAAGAGAGAAACGAATTAAGGTTATTTTTTACTTTTGCATGAGTAAGAACAATTGGTAAAGAAAAAAACAACATATGCGAAAAAATAAAGAATAAAATAGTTACATTTCACAATAAAACTGTTGAAAGTCTCACATTGACTAGAAATAAAACAATTTCATAGTATATAATTAGAGTATAAATCTCATCTTACAAGTCGATTTTGTGGGGTTGAACTAGACTTAAAACTCACTCTTTACGGTGTATTGCTATCCGGTGTATTCTGCTCTTGCTGAACAAATATATAAGTTTATAGACCTGATTTTCAGATAGCCCAAAGTTAAACTTGTTAGCTGAAAAGTAATTTTCTCTGATTGCATCACGGAATAATTTTTCTGGGAGTGGCTTACAGAAACTTAACCTGTGCAGGAAATTGCTTCCCAGTTTCGCAAATGCATTACCTCCATCACAGCAAGTCTTCAACACACCATGAAGTTGTCTCTTCTCATATTCATATAAGAATAGAATCATTCAAGCTATACTCGTTTTTAATATGTGAATCAACGTTTACTTAACTATCCGTATATACACCATTACCTACTAATAATCATTATTAATTAGTTAATTTTAGAAAGAGATCATTGTAAGAAGAAACAAAACACATATTATTAATTTTAAATTATTAATAGATTATTTATTGTTTTAAACTAATTCAATTTTAAAAATGATTTAAAATTTTTAATTAAATGGACGAATGCAAATTAACATGTTAAATATTTAATTATCATTTTAGTTTTTATATTTTGGTCCAATAACTTTTTCTTTCAAAATTATTGCCATTTTAAAGTTAAAGTCTCGTGTTCTTTTTTAATTATATCCTTATTTACTAATTATTGGATAATTAATTTTACATTATTTTTCTGTAATAAGATATCACAATAATTTTTCTATTCTATTTATTCTACTCTTTATTATCTTTAGCTCCACTCTATTTTCAGTTATGTTGCCTGTACACGTAAAATTCACCATTTTTATTATCAGTTTTATTTATTTTTCCGTAATTTCATTGTCATTAGTGAGATTGAAATTAATTGATGTTGTTTTCGGTTTAGTGAGACACTATTATTTTTGGATATTTAGTACAATTTTCCATCCCATAAAACTTATTTGATACCATAGTTTTCCTTTTTGTTCCAGAGCACTACTCGCAAGTATAGGAGATCTTGATGATGAATTTAAGAAGCAGCTACTTGAGTTGCGTGAAAAAAATTCTGTATTTAGATTTTATGATTCAATTAAAAAATTGGTTAAAAAATTGAAATTGAGTGTCATGCAAGTTGAGCGAGACACAAGAAAGAGAATCAGGAGAAAACATTTTTAATACTTTTATTATTTTTAAAAGAAAAAGTTTCATGTGAAAAAAAACGGATTAATTTAAACAAGGGTAAAAATAGAAAATAAATTATAAGGGTACACCATGTAAATGCAGTGGTGCTCCAAGGAAATCAGTCCATTAAAGAAGTGGGGTGTTTTTAGTGAAAATACAGGTACATTTAAAAGAAAATAAAATAAAATTCAATAAGAATTATTACATCGGGAGTGCATGAAGAAAAATAGATAAGTCGCCCAAATTATATGGACTGCGAAAATTAATTCTCGGGGTGTATCCTGGAACAATAGAATTTAACCCAATAATATAATGGAGATATGATAATTAAATTATTTATTTATTTATTTATTTTTTATTTTCTATTATATATTTATTAAATTAAAAAAATATAATTATATATTTTAATTTTTTTAATTTTATTTAAATATTTGTGTGTAATGTTGATCAAAAAATCAAAAGATCATTTTAGATATATTAAAAAAGTTTGAGGGTGCTGAAGAAAAGTTGGAGGTGCAAGAGAAACCCCCAAATATTCACAAAACCAGGTCCAATTAAAATGTCCCAAAATGAAAGTTTCCCATTTAAAAAAAATACAAAGGGGCTTTTTCCTACACCTTCAAACGCTTCTTTTGTACCTCCAATAATTTTTTAAATTTTCATTTTGTCCCTTCAATTAAAAGTAATTACTTTTTTTTACATTAGCTGATTCACTCCAAATTTTTTCCTTCGACATCTGGTATTTTTGTTCTATGAACATACATTGATATCTGATACTTTCTTTTTATGAATTTTTGCTTGTTATGAATGTTGACGTGGTGTTATAATTTTTTTAGTTGATACGACATTTACTTTCTGTTGTAGAAGTTAATTTTTAGTTTTTACAGTTTTCTGAGTTTTCTCTGGTTTGTGTCTTTATTGTTCATTTCGTCTGATTTTTTTCCCACTTTCTGCATTTATTTTACATTTTTCTTTATAGTTTTTGTTTATTACGTTTTCTTAATGCGTTTCATTTACAACTTCCTTTTATTGTTTTCGTTTATAACTTTCTTTTAATGCTTTCCTTTATAGCTTTCCTTTATCGTTTTCTTTTACAACTTTCCTTTATTTTCCATTGCACTTCAATTTTAGTTTTTAAATTTTGCATTTCAATACTCTTTCAGTTTCTTGTCTTCTAATTTTAATTAGTTTTAAAGCATTTTAATTCCCCGATCTTTAATTTGTTGAGAAAAAGATTACTTTTTTTAACTTAACTTAAATACTTTCCTTGAACTGACCAACGTTAATTTCTATGCTATATTAAATACTTTCACTAATGTTGTTTTTGTTTCTAATATTCACGATTGCTATCAAAATCGCCGATGACAGTGCCACCGTTGCGTGAGAACGAATCGCTTGTTTCTCACCGACAACACCACTGGTTTCTTCGCTCTCCGATTATGTTATTTACTATTTCAATTTTAGTTTTTATATTGTTTATTGAATTGAATGTTCTTCGATTATAAAAGTTCTAGAGGATGATACAGAATAATAAGAACTCAATTCGATTCTAAATAGATCGGGATTGAACTTTTACACTTATTTTCTCATGTTTTTGCGTTTCTGGATTTCATGAATACAGGTTGTAAACAAGCATATCGAAAAAAAAAAAAAAAAAAAATAGAAGTACGCTATGAACATTCAATTTCTAAATCGAAAGAATCTAATATTTAATCATCCACGTTCCAGAATTTTTAAATTTAAAAAATTATTTTAATATATATATATATATAATTTGTAATTAAACTTAATTAATAATTTAATTCGATTTTAAAAATGATAATATTACTTCATTTAATAAAAAAATTGGATTAAATTGAATTAAATTTTCTAGGAATTAAATTAAATTAAAATTTTAAATATAAAAATTAAATGGAGTACAATTCACGATGACACTAACTCTAATATTGACAATACGTATAAACATGTGGCACCCAACACTGTCACATAACACTAATATTATTACGTGATAAGACAATAATACAACAACAATTTAAAAGAATAACAATTAAAAAATAAAAATATTATGAACTGACACAACCTTAACATTAAACTAATAAAAATGACCTAATTAAGTCGTTCTTAAAAAAATCAAAAGAGTTAACCAAATAAAAATTAGAAATCTAGTTAAATTTTTAAAACAGAGAACGAAAAGATGATTTTCCCCTGATAGTTATTAATTATATATTTTAAATACTTATATTCATTTTCATAGTCTAACATGATTTTAAAATAAGTACAAACTATTAGTTTATTATAAACTGTATTTTGTATTTTTTTTAAATATTAATCTTAAATTATAAATATTTCGTAATGTTAAAAACATTTTCTAACTTTATTAACATTTGTTTGCTTTTTAAAATCGTTGAAAATCTATTAAATATAATTCTTTAGAGTATTCGTAAACTATTTTACAGCAAAATTTAGTAGTGTTAAGAAACTATTGATTAAAAATATTTAAATTTTAAAACTTATATTTTGCATTATTATATTGAATTTATTAAATACAGAAAATTGAAAACCCTGCTCAAAAAATTGACTAATTGTGTACTATTGCTGTTCCTAAGTAATAAATATGTCTATAGTTGTAATTAGATTGAAATGAGTTTGCAGGAATTTTTTAATTAGTTTTATTCTGAAAAAAAAATTCTCAATTCTAGCCTCGGTATTTTAAAAAGGTCAAATTAAATGTAATATGTGTCGCTTGTGGAAACAACTTTATTTTGTTTATGTTTTTTCTATTTTTTATTTTTAAAGAAAAAGGTGGCAAAGAATACAGATGTCACTATGTGAGAGAGAGAAAAAAAAGTGAAAAAGCGACATAACATGTGGCATGCTGAGGTTACGATAGACTATTATATAAACTGCACTAATTTCAGATTTGACTTTTATTTATTTGGGATGTGACTATAATAATTAAATGGCTGCCTTTTAAAACTAAAACTTCTAATTATTGATGAAAAATTATACATATATAATTAACCATAAAATAATAAGTTTTATAATTGATTAGATAATAAACCGGCGAAATATATGAATAATTATTTATAAAAGTATCAAAATGAAAAACAATTAGGGCAATAATAACAATTCAAAGATATAATAAATTGTATTATAATCTATTATAAATAGTTTTAGCTTTTTAAGTCCATTATTAATTTTAAAGAAACTAGATCTTGTTTGATCAATTTTGGTGCAATTCAAATTGGATACTTCCAATGAAGAGGGGATAAAGAATAGTTGCACGTAATAAATAATATAAAAGTCAAAAGCATTTAGTATAAAAAGAGAAACTCCGTAATGTATTTGACACTTACAAATCCCTTCCACATTGTTATCATCTTTAAAACAATTGATTGTTGGTCCAATATTTCGTTACAATTTGCAAATAACTGATTGAAACATGTAATTTGACATTTTAAAACTATTTTTAGTTAATATAAATATAGAAATAAATTATGGTTTTAATCACTAAACCTTTATTTATTTTTTTCTTTCTTGAATAAATATTTTGCCTAGTTTCTTAATTTTTTATAATGAGTTTAGTCTGTAGGTAATGAAGTGACAGTTATATTTAAGATTATGTGGTTTATAATGTGGATTTTAAATTAAAAGTGAAACTCTCGTATGTAAATCTGGTTTATCATTGGGTCGGATTGGATTAAAATTTGTTTACAAATTTGAGTACAGATTAATTTTTTATCCGCTTTACCAAGAATCTGGCTTATCCGGGTTGAATCCGTGGTGAGCCGGATTGGTTCACCAATCTATGCGCAGATAAAAGGTCACACAATATTTTTGTATTTGGGTTAGGTTGGATTGTTTATTTTTAGCCAACATATTAGGTTGACAAATGCAAACCTAATACTTTTTGTGATTTTAGTTTGTATTTGGGGTTGAACATTATTTTGAACAAAATCGTAAAATCATTGTTTTTTTTTCGAATTTTCTATTGCACTACTTATTTATATTTTTTGGTGAATAACTAAAATTTTACATTGTTATATGGATTATCATTCAAACAACTACCTTTTCCGTAATTAAATTAAGTTAAATATTAATAAAATTAATTTTTTTAATAAAAAAATAACATAATTAAAATCCAACTACAACACGCCACATTTCTCAATTAAAATTTAATATAATTATAATTTTCCAATTTTGCAGTCATAATTTTATATAAACCCAAAGCATAATAACATTTAATATTTATTAATTATTTAATTATAACGTTAGTATTTATTACGTCTTGTATAGAAAAACATAATAAGGTTGGTATTTCTAATCTCTTGTATAAAGAAATTTATATGAAAGCTATTTATGAAAAATGATAATAAATTGCTTATTTTTTTATTTATTTTCACTCTGGTATTTTATTTTAAATCTTGTTTTATTATAGTAATTATTTTCATACATGTTACTTAAAATTTCAAAGGATAAAATTGGATTAATTTCTAATTCTAATAAAATTGAATAATTATATATATATATATATATATATATATATATATATATATATATATTAGGGGTGACAATTTGGGCTTGGTCTAACGGGTCGATCTGTCAAAAGCCCAAAACACATGGGACGAGTTGAGATATTGAGCTTGCTAGCCCACAAAAGCCCGATCCGCATAGCCCGCATAAAAAAAACTTGAACTTGTGTATATCAGTTACTTCTCTTCTGGACTTTTGCATGAACGTTCCAAATTCTCAAATTCTTGTATGAGTGAAAAATACAAGTACTATGTCTTTTTGAATGTGCTAAATTTGAAGAATACATTGTGTATGTCAAAGTAAGAATATAAATACGATAAAAATGTTGAATTATCATTTTGTTGTCCAGCTCCTCAAAGTCTTTGATTAATTTTGTGAACTTATTAAAGTTTTTCAATTTGTTGAATATTAAAATATTTATATAATTTTAGAAAAACAATTAGGCCTACAGGCGTGCAGGGCAAACCAAACTCTTTAATCCAAGCTGAAAATGCGGGACAAATGAAATACAGAACGGGCCTAAAGAGATCGGGTCGGTATGTATTGTCACCCTTATGTTTAATGATAATATATATATATATA
>Ga0214544_1002098_pt1 | contig 42022 bp, 23 predicted proteins | sample CNSS3metaG_FD_160074 | JGI IMG/M metagenome (GOLD analysis project Ga0214544, IMG submission 160074) | Root nodule microbial communities from cowpea collected in UCLA plant growth center, Los Angeles, California, USA - CNSS3 | ecosystem: Host-associated > Plants > Roots > Nodule | place: USA...
TCATGGGTTCAAACCTTGGAAATGCTAAATGGAAATTATGCTTGTTTTTATTTTGCTAATGGTGACTTTAGAGGGAAATGGGAAAGGTTAACAGAGGCCATGGGAAGCAGTACGGCCAAGGGGGGGGGGCTGCATTCCCATTCATGATGAGAGATGGAGAGTTATTAAAAGGTAAATGAAATTAAATTCGTTTTAATATTTTAAGTAACCTAAAGTACTAGTTTAAAAGGAAAAAGTTGGAGTTTTGGCAAGGTTTTGGCAAGCTGGAATAGTAACCTAAATTAGAGCACGAAAATCAGAGAGATTGGTGAGGTTTGAGTGAGGTTCTGGCGAGGTTTGAGTGACCACATCAAGAAGGCGAAGACATAGAGATCATTGGAATATCTCACACAACTCAATTTAATCAAAGGAAATTCCAGGTTAGGGGAGCTGAACCACGTCTTATATTGTTGATTGCATAATTATATGATTGAAAATATGTGTGTTTTGCTGAATCTGTATTATTGGATTGAAAACGCTGAGTTCTGGAAATTTTCCAGAAACCGCCTGGCGGGTTGTTCATAGCCGCCAGGCGGCGCATGCAGAGAATGCCTATTCTGGGTTCCTGGGAAGGAACCGCCTGGCGGTACATACCCGACCGCCAGGCGACACATGGTGATTTCTCCAATTTCTGGAATTTTAGTATGAATTGCCTGGCGGTGATGATCAACCGCCAGGCGACGCGAGTTAGTGTTAGCGATTTTGGTATATTTTGGGTTCAGGGTGAGTATGACTAGATAAAAAGTTAGTGGTAAATGTTAGGGGTGATCTGGCATGTGTTTTATTGAATTGTAGCGTAATCGAAGTCGTAAATTGATGGAACAGTGCATATGAGTTTAGGGTTGAATGGATGAGATCAGTATTTATGGTTTGAAAGGGGATACTGTGAGTTTGGGATATGGGAATAGTGGGTCATTGTAATTAAATATTGAATGGTTGGGACTGTGATTGTATTGGAATTGCGTGCGATGAGGGTTCGTAAAGGAAGAAAACTAGTTGGGCTACGTGTGCTGGAAAATTCTGGGAAGACCCAGAACTGATGCACCGCCTGGCGGCGTGAAGCTGGCCGCCAGGCGACGTCGGTGACAGTGTAGAGGGTGCGCTTGTCGTGATTGAGCGCGTGTTGAGTGTCAGTGGGAGATTGGTGAAGAAAATGAGTGCATTGGTTGAAGTTCGGAGTCATAGGGACAAGAGTGGATGGAATGAAATGATATAGATGATGGATAGGGTATGCGAGGACGAGTATATTAGAGTAACGAGGGATAATTGTAATTGAGGTTTTGGTATGAGTCATAAAACTATGTGAGGGCAATATTGGACCTCGAGAGGTCTTGTTGGACGGTGGTACTATAATCTGAGTGTAGTAAAAATAAGTATAAAAATATAGTGAGATGAACTTGTATATTTAAGTAGGTTATAAAAAGGGGGAAGAAAAGAGGACAAGTATGACAGGAGCATGAGTACTGTTTGGAGAAAAGGGTGAGTTATACTAAAATTATAAAAAAAAAGTATGTGAATCTAGACTAGGAAAAACGGTTTCAAGTAAGGTACTTCCATTGATGCAAGGGCATTGTGAATGGTCAAGTCTAAGGGACTTGTTATGAGTCAGTTAGTGAGTCTAATAGATTGCCCTCCTCAGTTGTTGGCTGACGAGTTTGGTAGTCTTAGGACGATACGGGCTTTGTTCGTATATGGGAACTCTACCTGGCGTTGCGGTGTATGATCCGTAGCATGGTGCAGCTTAGTCGCGGAGAGGGGATTGATTTGGGGAAACTTTTACTTGTATTACTTTGTTTTGGAAACATTTGTAAACCCGGATGGGTGACTTAATAACATTGTGGTTTTAATTATGTAATGGACGTTCTAAACTTTTATCCGTTCGATTAATAAAGCTTTAAATTTTCCCGCGTTTTGGGAAAATGAGGTATTATTAAACGTGCTGTCTTATTTATTCAATTTATTTATTTATAAATTAGTAATATCCTGACGGGATGTTACAATAATAATTAAATAACACACAAATGACATACATAGGACTTGAACCCAAATCCTCTCACACAAACATGTACTCTCAACCACTTGAGCTAGTACTTTTCCACGTCACAACAATAAATATTAAATGCCATAAAGGCTCCCACTACCCACATTAATTAATTAATTAATTATTTAATTAATTAATTTTCACGGGTCTTACAATGAGCAATGGGCTCAAAGCTTTCCCACCATCAGATCTATTCAAATCAACGGACAGAATGCCATGACTCTTTGCATGCCAATGGATAAGGTGTTGAGACTCCTTGTTTGTTGTGCACTACCACACATCCTACACCTTACCTAGATATTGATTACGACTTTATGGTTTTTGCAACCATGTATATCCCGGCCAAGCACGGTTCATGTGCACTAAATGATTGCAATTCAAAAGCACACGTTGAACCCATGTATATCTCAGCCAAGCTTGAGTATTTGCATTAAATGTAAAGGTGGCAAGCACATTTGAAAGTCATGCATGTCTCAACCAAACATTATTATGTGCATTAAATGTTAAAGTTGAAAGGCATATTTTTGGAGCATTACATATCACAACCAACATAGACCTTATGCATTTAATATTGAAGTTAAAGACCACAATTTGGGAACCTTGCATATCACGACCAACATGGTTCTTTTACATAAAATGTGGAAGTTAAATAACACATTTTTGAAGCCTTGCATATCTCGCCCAACCTTGTTCTTTGGCATTTAATATTGAAGTTGCAAGGCACATTGTGGGAGCCTTGAATACCTTGGCCAACATGATTTCTTTGCATTACATTCTACAGTGGAAGAGGACATATAGGGAGCCACATACATATCAACAGAAAAGGGTGAATACACCTCGGCCCATGTGTATTTTCAATGTAATCCAAGTGTTGATTCCCAATACACCCTAATTTATGGAATCTCCACCAAATCAAGATTGTTTCTTCCCAATATACCTCAAGACATGGGGATTTCTAACCTATTTAATGTCATTGCTTCCCAACACATCAAGGCTTGCAAGGTTTCCAATTTAGTTAAGGCCACCATTGTCTAACATATCTCGGCCCAAAAGATGGCAATTTCATTTAACCCTTTTTTTACCACATATCTCGCCTAAAGTTAAAACCACAAGGGATGTTACTTTCTAATACATCATGGTTTCACTTGGAGAAATTTCAAGACTCTTTTTCAATTCAATTCAACAGCGAGCCTGGGGGGCTACTTTACAGGAGGTAGGGCCAGCTAGATCTCAACATATTAAGCAAAAACCATTTTAGTTAGGCTCATCTCATAAAAATTAATGTACCTAAACAAAGTGCTACGAGATGAGAACATCCCGGCCTTGGACTGAGAACATATCGACTTAAAACTATAATAGGTCTAACATAGGTAAAGATTACGATAATTAGCATTTAGGACGTTACGATTGTTACAACAAAACATTTATGAACATTTATGAAGGAATATAAACGCTCTTGAAATCCATAAATGAGAACCAAGTGTGTAAGGTGACCAGAACATTAGTAAAAGGTATCTTAAGCCCATTACTATCACTGAGATTTTCCAATATATCCTGACCACTGACTTGAGTGTTAGAGTACTTGTAGGTACCCAACCCTCATTCACATCAGGGCAAGATTGTCCAAGGCGTGTTGTTGAAGTTCATAGAGTGGAGATCAAGACCTTTCAAAGACAACTCAGATCCATATATAAATATTGGCGCCTATTGTGGGGTTGTACACATCAGATGATGTTATCTTTTGTCATATCTTCCCGACCTCTCTGAAGGGTCCCAACACTTGCTTGGTTTACGCGACTTCATCCTAACTCTATTGACTGCTTTGAAGCACTGTCTACATGTTTTGGAATACAGTTTGCCACCACAAACCATATCACCTTACCTCTTTGGCTTTGATTAACATACGCTAGGAGAAAGGAGAATCCATGTGAGTGTTCATGGAGCATTTCAGTAAAATATTCTTGAACATCCCTAATCTGAATCATGAAGTAGTAATGCATCATCTCATCATCGTACTTAGGTCAGGACCATTTGTGGGTAACCTATGTAAAAAACTGTGATTGATTTAGATGAGCTCAAAACTCAAGCCACTAAATTTATGCACATGGAGGAAGTGAATGAATTTCATAATGCTACCAGGATATAGGTTGACGACAAGAAGAGCATATAAAGAGAAAGGATATCTTGGCCAAATCATAAGTTCCGAGAACAAAAACAGCTGAGGTATAACCATTACACCCCGCTAACTTCTAACAGAGCAAGGATCCTTGAAAAAGCCCTCAATGCTGATCTCATATCCACTCCCAAAAATGTGTTGACACCTTCCAATGTCGACGCTACAAAACATTTCAGGTACCACCATAATTATGGCCATACGACTAAAGATTGTTATACCTTAAAGGATAAGATTGTAGAATTGGTACAAGCAGGGCACCTTCGCATATTCATCAAATGAGGTGATGGTGGATATTCTTGAAGAAATGAATGTGAGAGAAAGGATGATAGTAAGTTTCAAAGAAAATTTGGGAACAAAAAAAAACTGGGAAGAAACCTTAAAGAGGAAGGTGGATAGTAAGAAAGGGGAGCGAGAGCCTCGAGAAAGGCCTTTAAGAGGAGTTATTAACTCTATCTCAAAAGGTTTTGATGGGGGAGGAGCGACCACCTCAGCTAGGAAAAGGTATGTTTGAGCCATACAAAGTATAAATGTTATCTCCATGTACCCCATAAGATGAATGCTTCCTATCACATTCTAGGATGAATACTTTCATGCAATTGATCCAAAGCATTATGACCCTATGGTAATCTTGGTCTAAATTGAAGATTTCACAGTAAGAAATACCCTTGTACATTAGGGAAATTCAGTGGATATTCTATATTTAAGAACTTTTATAAAGCTAAAGATTTCGGAGAAAGAAATACAAACATATTCAGAACATTGACACCATCTGTGAGGACGATAACGGAACCATCGGTTCCTTAAGCCCACCATTAGGGATGATCTACTCATTCCACTTAGACCTCGACTGGGGGCCTATGTTCCTACTGCACCCATAGTTCACATTGCTTAGAAGTCGAGGCCTAAGGTAGTTTAAATACGTTTTCCTTCTTCCACTCTCCGAGATGTCTTTTAAGGACAAAATTGTGATGGAGTTTCATGCTCCAAAGCAGACAATACCTCATGAATACGGTGGTTGGTCCTAATAATATTTTCGAACTTGCAATCGGAACATTAACACCGTACTCCTTCCTCACTTCCCACCTCAAGAAATTTAATTGATTAATATTATTTTTATTATATTAATTGTAACATACATATAAGTTTTTATTATTATTGAGATACTGAATTTTATAATCAATTTCTTAAGGATCCTGAACCATATAAATGTATGTCACTTTTCTATTATCTTTTCTTGTGTTTCCGTTATTATAAATCATGTCACTCGGATGTTGAGAACCTCTTTAAATCCTTATAAGAATTATTATTAAAAGATATTTTAATAAAAATAATATTAACGTTGGATTTTTAAAGAAAACATATATTAAAAAAATTATTATCAATAAATCATTAGTAACTTTCTGGAAAAGGGTATTGCAGAACCTTGTTTCAAAAATTTTAAGTTATAATTTATGAACTTTTATATATTATTTAATTTCGATTTTTTTTTTATTGAATATGGAATTCAAACTCTTAGGAGGTATTATCAAGGATCATCTAATTAGGTTATGAAAAATTTCCAACTCACACCGGCATTTTGATTTTCCATTACCCGATGCCATAACAACCCTCCAATGTTGCTTTCCAAGAAACTTCCGGAGAAGGAAACTAAACGACTAATAGTTTAAACAGAAAATACAAACCGTACAAAAACCTTTGGAAATTGTCTTATTAATATTTACTATTTTTCACTTCCAGATTTAATAGATTATATTTTTATTACTTCTTAAGATATACCCGTGCTCATCTTTTACTTTTTCTTAATGTATAGAAACGGTTAATGATTAAAAGTCGAGTATACAAACAAAAATAAAATGAAAATGATTTTAATTATGAAGAAAAAAAATCATATGAGATGGTTAATAACAAGAAAATCAATGGAGATAAGGGTTCAATCAAATTGTAAATTAAAAATAACAAGCACATATTAATTTTAAAGAATAGAGCAATATTAAATGTTGAATATATAATATAATAATATATAATATTAGGATAGCATATGTGGTATAATACTTTTGTTAAATAAATAAAAGAAATTCTAAATCTTTTAGGATGAGATGGTGATTATTAAAATAGAGAAGAGATAAATTAAATTTGGATAATTTAATGGAGAGAATAGAAAAAAGATATAAAAATAAAAGTTATTACTTTACTTCTATATAGTTGGATAGTGTTGTATAAGAGGAAGGATATAATGAGTACTATACTATTCGAATATTTATTTTTTAATATTTTATTTCAGTTATATCATTTAAAAAAATCTTTTTATCTATCATCTGCTTTTAATACATCAACACATTACAGTCAATATTTTTTTTCATGTAACAGTATTTTTATCTTTATAATGAAATTTTCGTGTGGATATGGTCTTATTGTATTGCGTTTGGTCTGAAAAGCCCTCCATTTGGATGAAAATCACAATAATATCCAATAGCTTAGCTTGGTCACTTTCCACATTTCCAGGAATTAGGAAATTGGTTAATTTTCATATGCTCCCCAATTCAATTCTACTTTCACACTGACTGGTCAAGATCACTCATCTCTTCTCCTTCTTCTATTCCACCCTCAATCCTTCTTCTCTTCTTCCATTTTCTTTTTCTTTCCAATTTTCCTTCTCTCATCTTAGCCCTATTCAAAATAAGGTATCTTGATGTCGCTTTTTTTTTTTTTTTTTGTTATCTTGAGTGATAGGGTTTTTCACTTTGGCATTAGCAAGCGATTTTCGTTTGCCAAAGGGTTTAGAAAAAAATTAATGAAAAGGGGTGTGCGGGTAGACGGAAGAAAGAGCCTTTAACTTTGCATATTCAAACATCTGGCTTAGGGTTCCACAATGTTATTTTTGGACGAATTCTATTCATAATTCACGATCCCTAATTTTCTTTCTTTTTAGGTTTTAATTGCTTACATGTTTCGGTTTTTATATAATTAAAATATCAATATTAAAAAGGAAAATCTCTTCTTTTTTGAAGTTTTGCAGACTGTCTACCTTGATCATGGGTTTCAATTCTGTCTATAGAAGCTTGCAGGAGTTATTTCCGCAGGTATAGCTATTTACTATTTTCCCCAAAAGTGTGATTGCACATTAATACATTATTATTAACTATTGGTTGCTCTGTGATCTAGTAGTTTTTCGGACTATAGTTCTGATTTGTGAAGTTCATTTGCAATTCCAATATTACACTAATGAAATAAAAATAAAGATTATTGGACTCCGTAGTTGAGCATTAAGTTCATGAACATGTACAATTTGGATGAATAGATATTGTTTCTATTGTTGCTATTAGTTCCTCTGTTTTTGGTATGGGAGACTGGATAGTGGTTGCGTTGCCTATCAGTAAAAAGGTATTCTATTCAACTGTTAAGAAATTCCTCGTGGTAGTTGACATATGCTTGAGAATGAACTTACTTACTGGTGCCAATAATTATATAAATCATCAAACATTCTGTAATCAGAGTATTTATAAAGATGTCTAATCTGGTAGCATGTCAAACTTGTTATCCATACTGAGCGCTAACTGAAGTTTATCAATTTTCTCTGAATAGGTTGATGCGAGGTTACTGAGAGCTGTGGCTATTGAACACCCAAAGGATGCTGATCTTGCTGCTGGAATTGTTCTTGCGGAAGTCATCCCGTTCGTGTCCAAAAAATTACCTCTTGCAACTCCTCCATCGGACAACGCCCATGGGGCTCCACTAAATGTTGAAGGTGGAGTTGCTCCTCCACAGGACAATGCCCATGGGGCTCCACTAAATGTTCAAGGTGGAGTTGCTCCTCCACAGGACAATGCCCATGGGGCTCCACTAAATGTTCAAGGTGGAGTTGCTCCTCCACAGGATAATGCCCATGTGGCTCCACTAAATGTTGAAGGTGGAGTTGCTCCTCCACAGGATAATGCCCATGGGGCTCCACTAAATGTTCAAGGTGGAGTTGCTTCTTTTGTCCTTTCATTTCTATTTCTATATCACTGTACCTTGTTTGCATTGGTCTGGTTTACTAATGTATCTTTTGTGACATGTTTAAAATGTAGCTGAAAGTGAGGAGGAAGGCGGTAGGTTGAGGCACCGTCAGCTTGTTCAAGACATAGATGTGGGGCCTTCTTCTGCTCCACATTCTGTATATACCAAACCAGCTGATTATTCATTGGTACCAGATTTAAATGAAGCTCTGGACAATTCTACATTGTCAAATGTCAATAATTCAAACGGTGTTACTGAAAAGTTTCTTGGAATGGATGATATGAAAGAGTTAGATGTTTTGCAGAATGTTGAAGATAACTTCGTTGAAGAGATCTCAAGCAAGATTGCTATGGAGATATCAAATTGCTTTATTCAGGGATATAATGAAAATATTGATCAGAGACGACCTCATGTTAATGCTGAATCTGAAAACTTGATTTCTTCTGGTATATGTCAAGAGACGGAACCTGAGCATAGCTACCATAGCAAGGAGGCTAAATCCACTAATAACAATGGAAGTGAGTCTGGAAACCGTTTAAATGAAGAATGGGTAGATTTTGTAGGTCCTTCAGCTGATGATTATGATGCCACTACAGGTCACATACCGGAGGATTGTGAAACTAACTTGATTGAGGTAGAAAGTTCTGAGGTTCAAGCTTTTTGTCTTGCTCAAGGGAATACACTAAATTCTATAGATAGTCTTCAATCAGAATTCAATGCTGGGTTTTCTAGTGCTGATGACAAAACTAGTGATGTTGAAGATGATGTTGGTGGAAAGAATGAAGTTAGCCAATATAGTCAAGTATGCAGAATTGATCTGCTTGAGGAAATCATCGATGACGCCAAAAGTAACAAGGTATTAGTAGTCCTAGACTTCATATTTGGATGTTAGGAATACTAGCTTTATAACAATATATCATGTGGCAGAGGTTATGAAGATGACAATGAAATCATTTCTGTTGTACTGAATGATTAAGCAATAGAGTAGATATCATAGCAATGTATAAGCCTTGTTAATATAGAATGATATGCTTATAGTTTGGTGGTAACTTTGATACTTGTGACATCTTAACATTATTGAACATTGATGCAGAAAACTTTGTTTTCATCAATGGAATCTCTTATCAACTTGATGAGGGATGTGCAACTTCAGGAGCAAGCTGCAGAGCAGGCCAGTCTGGATGCTGCTACTGGAGGGTCTAATATTCTGGCCATGGTAGAAGGATATAAAACAGTGCTGGAACAAGCTAAAGAAGCAAATGACATGGTTGTTAAAGTTCACAATCTTTTGCATTTATTGTTTAGAATTAGACGTGCAAAAAATATTTATTGTCAATTTGTTCTTGCAGCATGCAGGAGAAGTGTACGGGGAAAAAGCAATTCTGGCAACTGAACTGAAGGAACTTCAATCACGCCTACTCAGCTTGTCTGATGAAAGGGATAAGTCTCTTGCAATACTCAATGAGGTGCTTTACATTTTAGTTTAGCTTGTTCATTTGAAATTTAATCATCATACCTTTGCTGCACATATTTCTCATTTCAGAGTACCTTGAACGCATTTCTGACTGTTGTAATATTCAGTCTTCTCTACTATAACATAATGGCTAAGGAAGGCATGTGATTTAAAATTTTTGGTTGTGATTAAAAAATGTTCCTTTGTGCAATTGGATTGCTTAACTTGATGATTAAGAAGTAAAATTGCTAGCCTTTTATTTAGTTCATTTCCTTATTCTGGCTTCCAGATGCGCCAAGTTCTTGAAGCACGACTAGCTGCAGCAGAAGAATTTAAGAAAGCAGCTGAGAATGAAAAGCTGGCAAAGGAGGAATCAGCACAAAAGGCTCTTGCTGAACAGGAAAAACTGGTGGAGAAGGTACTACATGAATCAGGAAGACTACAGCAGGAGGCAGAAGAGAATTCGAAGGTTACTTGTGTTTCTCGTGCTTCTGAACCATTCCATTTATTCTACATGTAATATTTTTGTACAAGCTCCTCAAGTGAGCTTGTTTTTAAAGTGAACTACGGTTTATCCGCCCTTAAATCTTTGGTGGTTTAAGATCATAATTCACAAATTAAATTAAGGAACGGTACACCCTTATTTATTTTAGAGAAGTTTCTTCGATGATATTTATAATTTTTATTTCCACCTCTTAATCTCTGCAGTTACGGGAGTTCCTTATGGATCGAGGGCAGGTTGTTGATATGTTGCAGTAAGTTGTTTTTTCTGAATAAACGTAGTTACATTTTTCTGCTTGTTTACTGTATTTATATCTTTTAATCCAATTCTCTAAGCTGTTGATTATTATTTCTTTTTTGAAATTACTGTAGGTTCCAGACTATTAGATTATAACCATTACGTTATATTTTTAAATGGTCATTGTCGTACTAGAGGGCATTTTGTTTGACATAATTTCCCTGAAATTGTTGTTTCGGTCTTCTGCCTTTCTTCCTTCAACATGCATATCTGTGTAGTTGTAATAATTTTGTACTTTCTATTCTAACATATTTACTTTTCATTTAACTTTGCAGAGGAGAAATTTCTGTTATTTGTCAGGATATTAGGCTTCTAAAAGAGAGATTTGATGCAAATCTTCCATTGAGTGAATCCTTCACCTCAAGTCAGACCAGTTGCAAGTTAGCTTCATCAGGTACGTCCCACAAAACCGCGGCATCTGATGTAGCTTCTGTGCATACTGATTCATCTGAAAGAAGTAAGACAAGCCAGGTAACCTCAAGTGAAAACCTTTCTCCAAAAGGTGGGCACGAGGAGGAAAAATCAAAAGCTTATCACAATGCTCTTCTTGATGATGGGTGGGATATTTTTGAGAAAGATGCAGAGCTGAATTCTGGAGTTTACTGAGTGCTTGGTTCGTGCTTATTGTTTATACAACAAAATAAACCTTAGAATCCTTGGATGTCACTGATTACTTGTGATCTGGATATTTTTGCTATATAGTACTCCGAAGTTCGGTTCTCTTTGTTTTACAAATTTTGTATATAAAACGACTCTGAGAATTACTTGATTTCTTCTGTCACCTGCAATGGTTATTGCTATGTGTTTGGATGTGTGGAAGAAAGTAAAGAAAAAATAGAAGTAAAAGTTATGCAAGTTGAAAAAAGTGAAATTAATAATATATAAATTGAGTATTGAATTGTTTGATTGAAGATAAATGTTAAAGAAATTTGAGTAATTGTTTTCTAGTAGTTTGGTTGAGTAATACCTTCTCATATTGCACCTCTATTACTTGCTTTCTGCACTCACATTTTTTTTTCTTCATTTTACTCTTTTTTATTATACAATCTAAAAATCTTTTGTTTTTATAAAAGATTTTTGAATTATACAATTTAAAAGATAAAAATGACTTTATGTATGGTACAATATGACTTCTGAATAAATATTTTTTGAATTATTTAATTCAATTTTTTTTAGCAAAAATTGACTTTTGGATTAACTTTTAAATTACATAATCTAGAAAGTTTTAAAATTATATAATTAGAAAATTATTTTTATATTTAGATTACACAATTTTAAAAAGGACAAATATTATGTAAGTGCAGAAAGGAAGTTATGGAAGTGCATGATGAAACTGCCGAAGCATTATCAGGTCTCAGCTGTCATCAAGCTAAATTTTTGGTAAAAAGATAGTTCAAAATTGTACTGGTGACAAAAGAAGTTATGTGATTTTCAGTATTTAGTTAGGAAACAGATGAAACTAGTAGGTATTCACATCTTTAATCTCTCAAGTCATCTATCCTAGTTGTAATTTTATTTTAAAATTCTTTTGTCCAAGCCAATCACTGTACATAAGTCAAATTGATGCAGAATTCACACTTTGACTATATATACATTAGTATGATAATTTCTTTTTGTACCCTATATTTTTCTACTACATTGTTGTAAATATGAAAATTTTTACTCTAATTTTAAAAATAATTTTTAAATTATGTAATCTAAAAACAAGTTTTTAATTTTATCATTATATAATGTACACATTTATTTTCTATTTTTACTCTTTAATAATTAATTTTTCTTTAAATTAAAATAATTATTTTAATAAATTTTTTTTTAAAGTAAATGTGGTTTGAATTTAACCATTTTTTTATTTGATTTTTTTTATTTCACTATTTCATTTAAACTAAAATGACTATCTATAATAAAAAATACATACAAAATAAATATTTATAATAAAGTTATAAAAATATTTATATTACTTTTATAATTATAATTTATTTTTAATAATAAAATAAATAAATATACATATATAATTTATGGTCATTTTTTCCCTCTGCACTTCTATAATTTTAACCTACATTTCTATAAAATTTTATATTTAGAATTGTATAGACTAAAATAATATTTTATATTTTGAATTGTACATTTTAAAATAAAAAATGAAAAATATATTACAAATTCTATGATTCTGAATAAAAAATTGGTTAAATCATTCCAAGGTCTCAATTTTTGTAGCGATATCTCAAGTAGGTCTCCCCATTATTATTTAACTCAATTGAGTTCCTATGTTGAAAAATTCGTTACAATTCTTTTCGTTAGTTGTACAGTAATAGTATTAATTATGTGTCACGTGTCAGCATGTGCTTTTTTTGATTTTTTTTTTAATTTTTATATTTTTTGAAAAAGAAATTAAAATTGTCACGTATCAATCTGACATTGAGCTACGTGATAAAGACAGTGTAAATGAGAGTGCCACGTGTCACTATTGGATGTAAAAAGTCTTAATGTAGTCCCTGTATTAGTTATTTTGTCTCAATTTGGTCCCAGTTTTTTTTAAATCGAATCATTTTCATCCCTATATCAAATTTATTTTTTTATATAAATTTTACAATGGTATTTTTATTGTAATTGATATTTTTAAGAAAATTAAGTTTATTTAAATGTATATTTTGCATTGAACTTTATTTAAATATTGTTTTAAATATTTATATATCAATAATTTATAGACAAATGTTAGAATTGTTTTTTAAATTTTATATTTGAATTTATAAAGTTTTTATTTTTAAAGCAACTTTAACATTTATCTATCAATTATAGATATATAAATATTTCAAACAAAATTTAAATAAATATTAGTGCAAAATATACATTTAAATAAACTTAATTTTGTTAAAAATATCAAATATAATAAAAATACCATGGTAAAATTTATATAAAAATTAAATTTGATACATGGATGAAATTGATTTAAAAAAATTGGGATCAAATTGAGACAAAATAACAAATACAGAGATTACATTGAGATTATTCACATCCAATAGTGACATGTGGCACTGCCACATCACACTATCTCTGCCACGTGATACAATATCCGATAGACATATGACAATTTTAATTTTTTTTAAAAAAAATTAAAAATTAAAAAAAATAAAAAAAAATAAAAAAACCACGTACTGACACACATAATTAACATCATTATGTTACTATACAACTAATGGAAAACAAAATTTTCAAGATAAAAACTTAGTTAAGTCAAATAAAAATAGAAACCTATTTAAAATTTCGCTACAAAAATCAAAACGATTTAAGCTAAAATATTTATTCGAATGCATGAAAAAATATATACAAGTGCAGAGAGCAGCTCCCTTCAACAATATTCGTAATAAACGCTGTCGGTATATGGATTTTAAACCCTCTGTTATTGTTTTTTAAACAGCATGAATGTCAAGATAATAATTATAATTAAAACAGTGAAATTTAGGAGAGAAAAAAGTATAAATATCAAATTTGTGAAAGATAGTAGTAAAAAATTTAAAAATTGCAACCAATCCAGTTTTTAACAAGCTCTGATATGAAGCCAGAAAAATCATTGATCATGCATGACCATTAGATTGTGTGGTGAAATTAAAAAATAAAAAATAAAAAAATGGGAGTAAATAATGTTGGAGGACATGTAAAAGCGCTCTTTTTTTGCGCGTTAGGTTTTTCCACTACCAGTTCACGTGTCTGACCGTGGAAAAGGTTTTCTTTTTAGAAACATTTGTGTTTTTCAGGTTTTCTGCTATTTGGCTTTGCCACTTATGTTTTTGTGTGCTATCATGTTCCATCCCATCACCAATTAATTTTGTATATATTTTATTGAAAGTTAAAGTTATGGTTGCTCCTTCTCATGTGACAAAATCACTATGCTGCCCTTATCAACTGTTCTAGATTTTTAAATCACTAAGCTCTGTAACAACTAACACTTTACAAAGGTTTAATATGAAAACAAAATAGTGTTAATAACTTTTCTATTATATGAGAGTAAATCAGATTTAACTAGAATTTTATCATGGACATTATATAATAAATGTTTGTTTTATGTAACTAACATTTATAATGAGTAGATATATCTAAATATATAAATTGTAATTTAAAAGTTGTAATAAATAAATCTTTTTGAATATATAATTAAATTTTAATTTATGATAAATACTTTATAATGCAGCATAATATTAATTTTTTAATTATTCTTTTAAATATTAAAATTCAAACTAAAACCAAAAGTATTAAAAATAATAAATAAAAGATAAAAATACTTTTATTCTATGAGATTTTTTAATAATTTTTTTTTTATCTTTAACTTATTATTTTTAAGGTAATGATGTTATGTGTTTGTGTCCAAATGTGAGGAGAAATGTGAGGAGATAAAACTTCAGATGTTTTGTTTTTGGTTGTAGGTGAAGTAAGGAGAAAGAGGGGAATTGAATAGAAAGAAGGAAAAATATACACCAAATATTAACAATTGATGTATTTATCCACATTTTTTCTGCATAATTAAATAACCATCTGAAAATATTTTTACATATGAGCACTCTGACATTGTTACAATTTTTTTTTTGTCTGTGTTTTTTTTTTCACAGAATCCATGTAGGAGTAATGGATTATGTGATTTGTTGTGTTACATTATAATCATATTGTGATGTGGTATTGCAATGATGGAGTAATGCTATGATGCTGTGCAAGGTAGTGCGACAATGATGAATGAAGCTTTCTTTATTATGTTATATAACACAATAAAATAATAATTATAAAACATTAATAATATTAAAATAATAATAATAAACATAAACTAAATAAAGAAATACTAATAAAAATAAAAATTTTAAAAATATTTAAAATAATAATAAAATAATATTAATATTAACCATAACAAATTTATAATTTACTATTTAATTAAAATTAATTCATAACAAAAAAACCAACATGATAAATTTATTAAACATATAATTTTATTTTTTAAATTTATTATATCAATTAAATTATTCACAATTTTTTACCTTTATTTCGCTTTTCACTTTCTTCTTTTTCCATTTGTCATATTTTAATTATTAGGGAAAGTAGTTAGAGATCCAACTCCATGATCAAGACTATGAGACATTTTCCATTTGCCAATTTACATTTAATTTTATTACTTGTGTATCAGTGATATCTTTTCCTTTGTTTCCTCAAGAAAACATCTTATATATTTAATACTCACTGTTTTTATCTGCATTCATTTGATAACTACATTTGGAGAATTGTCAAGTTTAGGAGAAAAAATGAAAGTGTGAAAGGAATATGACCTTGAAAGATATATATGAACAGCCAACTAATTAGAGAGCTTACTATAGTTAGTTTCCTGAAGTGTCTAGTAACAATTACTTTCACTTAGGTTTGCTAATGACTTGACCAAAATTCCCTTCACAGGAATAAAAGTTGGTGGAAGTTGTTGGCATTTCATTTCTTCCATCATAGAAAATCATCACATCATCATCATCATCATCTCTGTATATAGCATGTGTGTTAGAAAATTTTTGTCCTTCTATGAGTTATTTTGCCATCTTCTTTTGAACACATCCTTAGTCAAAGAAGAATAGATTGAATACAGAACGAATCCAAAAGACTTTAAACAATTTCTCTAGACCAAGAAAGAACTGATTTAAGATGAGATTTTCTACAGCAGCATGATGTTGAAGTGTGCCATCTCATCATCAATTGACAAAGAAGGTATCATGTTTTTTTGGCAGAGATGAAAAGGAAAAGTGGAGCTACGTTCTCTTAAATCAGCCATCATGTCATGTTAAAGTCATGCTGAACTCTCTGAATAAGTGAGCTATATAGTTTCAGAATGACATTAAAAAGGGATTAGAACTTTTTACTCCAGAAAGTTCAGTACCATTCACGCTGACACAGAAGTAATAAACCTTAAAAGCAAAGGGCAGTGTTTATATGTCAGTGTGTGTGATATCAAAAAGACTCAAACATGAGAGACTGAGTTATGTCTTCATTTTGAATTATAAACAGGCTAGTTTCTAAATTTACACGTTGAGCATATAGCCCCATTAGTTACCTACTCTACCCCCTAAACTCTCCATTTCTCGCCATACAAGTTTCACTTGATTGTGCTCAGCAAGTATGGAACCCCAACTTCTGCTCGAACATAGCTCTAGTTCTTCCATGCCTTCAATATCGAGTTTCACTCGTGCCAGCACAAGAGTAACACAGTGCATCTCCAGATTATGTAAAGTCGTGTCCTCTGCTGACGAACTTGTTTGGAACACCTCCCCCATGATCGAAGCTTTGAACTCCTAACTGAGAATGCCATTTCTTCTCTCCTTCAAGGGTGTCTGAAGACTGAAGGTGAAGGTGAAGACTGAACCATATATATAGGAAAAAGGATTTGAAGATACGAAGGAAGAAAAATGTGGTAGATGACTTTTGTTTTTGTGGCCTCTGATTGCAGCTTTGGGACATGTGCCACCATCCACCTAAGATGACAAAGTTACACCCATGAGCCTGTCTCCTTTGCCGAACACGCTTGAGAGGGACTACTCATCCACTATTACTGACCAAGGGTCACCCTTGTCGCCCCATCGTCAATGCCTATCTCTTTTGTGGGATCTGTCTATATCAACTTTGTTACAATGTTTCTTATCTTCTATTTTGTTTTATTTTCTTTTTCATATTTAAATAAGACATCAGTGGAAACCCCTTCTTCTATCTATAAAAAACAAACCACACCAATCGTGATAATGTAAAATACATTCATTGTTGCAACTTGTCTCCAGATAAAGACATTCTTAATGACAGTTATACAATAGGTTATAGGCCTAACCATTCTTAATCTGCCATATTTAGGTCAAATAAAATACTAAACCAGTCGGTGGGTGGTGAAGTATTGTAGGTCTAATCATGACTCAATAATAAGGATCCTAGAGTTTTTTTAAGTCCAAGTCATGGTTGACATGATTCATTGATCATCATGGTGATGACTAAACCACCATTAATATTCTGTGCTTGAACAAGCTGACTCATGTACACCATGCTTATAGAATACGGACGAAACTGTCTTTTGTCTCTCTCTTCTCCCATTCGATATGTTTTATGTACTGTAATTAACACTGTCATGATTCAGATTCTATACCTCGGTGAAAGACTAAAAGACACAATCAAAAACACCAGCTTTTATTAGCATACCACCCACATTAACCCCCCAGAAAAAGTGAGATTTCACATAAATTTGTGGGGTGAGGAGTAAATTGAATGCAGCAGGATAGTACTAGTAAGAAATTAATGTATTCGTCCTGGGTTTGATGTTGAATACTCCTAAAATAGAACATGCCTTTCCACACGAGGCCATAACACAATCATGTGTTCAGATTTCTCAAAGGACATTTTGTTGAAGGCAATGTTGTGCCTCTAGTAGTGGCCTTGATCACGTGTTCTGTGTTGCCTCAAAGCAAAACCAGGTCGTTGTCGTTGTCGACCTGACATGCCTTCCTCTTATCATTTCCGGCACCAGTCAAATTCCTTCACATTCACTCAATGTTCAAGACCTTCCTTTCCTTCTGATTTTCATCTTCACAAATCGTGCTCTCACCCTCACATTTAAAAGATTAGTCCCACATCGCTACCTCTGCTATTCTGGAAGTGGACAGCCTCAACATTATTGGGCCACCCTCAATAAGGTTGATACATTTGGTCATGCACGTTCACTCTTACACGTGTGCCTCTGCCTATGGATTTTCTGTCACGGGACCCAGCGACCCTGATTTTCTGTGTAGGCAAGGAAATTGAAAACTGAGGGCAAAATTTTTTCATTGCCAAAAAGATGAAAACATTCATTCTAGATATGAACTGTTGAAGTTAATCAAGATCTTCATCGTGTTTATAATTAGTCCTTATTCTCTGTTTACATTGTCATGCATTGGTTTTTGTCATTTTTTTCTGATTATTGTGAAAAAACTAAACAAATCAGTGGAAAGAATTGAAAGAGATTTTGAAAGGATAAGAAATTTGTGGTGCATTGTGATTGTGTGCCCCATTATTTGCTTATCAAAACTATAACACTCCTCTTAAATTTGATAACTCACATCTCTCATAATAAAGTTTCTCTTCATACAACACCAAAGATTGTCTCAAAACTTCAGAAAAAAAAAACATAATAATTGAGGACACTAACTAATGCATATGACTTAAGGAAATAAAAAACAAATTATGGGGAAAGGAATTTATCTCAAATAAAGATAAAATAGGTTGCATGTATGCTTCAACCTTCACTTACAATAATAGTATGTTATACATGGGTGTTCTCAGAATTTTTGACAAGGAAATTCTACCAACACCTTATAAATAATTCAATGTTTTCCACAATCTTCTCTTTCACTCCATTTCTTTATCTAAATAACATCACATTATAAATAGTTATGACTTCTTTAAATTCAACTAATACATTACTAAGTATAATTATATATATTTATATTTAGATATTTAAATTACTAAATAATCAAAGTTTTGAAATATATAAATACTATGTGATCAAAGTCAAGGCATCCCTAATGTGGAAATAAAGTTTTTTTTTTTCACCGTAAGCTACTGTTGTACATAGGGACATATGTTTACATGGCAAAATCAAATTGAATAACAATTTCCTTGGAATAAAATTTAATAGAATAATAGAATAAAATGATACAACATCACAAGTAAAGCCATGAGACATAAATATAAGCTAAATAACGAATAGAATAAACATCAATCACATAATCTTTTCATTTCCTTTTTCTTTTGATATATGTTGAACACGAGCAATCGTTTTCGTTTGAAATAATTGTAGAGTCGTCTTTCAAGCCAACCGCAATGCTTTCTTGATGTCTTTCTGTCAAAGAAGAAAACAAAAAACTTTTTAGTTTCATACCTCAAGCAGTTTAATTTACGTTAGTTAAAAACACTAGTCGATAATAGATAAGATATAAAATTAAGTGATTAAATTTTATATTTGGATAGTGTAGTACCACGTCAACTAGTCAGAAACCATGATTGATAAGTAATTAATTAAAATTTGACAAACTCAGTGAAAAGAAAAGAATATCAAAAGTTATGATAAAGTATACTAATAAATTTAACGACAGATTGTCGGTTAGCATTGGTAGGTTTTTTATGGATTTAGAATACATGGATAAACTAAGTGCAATAAATACTATAAACTAAAAAAAAAGTAAAAAATTAAATATAAGCTGGTTATCTCCTTCCATGAAAGAGAGAAAATATATGTTACTTACTTCAATGGCTAATGGCTTGGTGGTTGGGCTATAACGGTTGATGACGTGGCCTTCTTCATCAACCAAAAACTTAGTGAAATTCCATTTAATTCTAGATCCCACAATTCCAGATTTCTGTGCTTTCAGAAAGTTGTACACTGGTGCACTTTTTGATCCATTCACACGTATCTACACATAATAAAAAACAAGAATTTAAAGCACTATGCATGGGTTAATATAAGTCATTGGTAAAACATCATAATTAATGTAAATCATATTCCCATACACAACCTACTATTAATATTTATATACACTGTGAGTAAACTTTATTAAATAAATTAGTAAATGTTAATTAGAGTGGTTCAACATGCATAAGTGAAATTATTGAGCTACAACATGTTTTTACTGTTTGGATAATGCAATTGGAATAACTAAGTCAAATGTGTTCAAAGGTAAAACAAACACTGTAAAAATTCACCAAAAACCACATGACTCACATGAGTGTTCAAAGACAAAAGAAAAAAAAAAATAGTTACTTTCACACGGACAATATCACCTAATCTTCCGACAAACAGCAGCATCATTGGCTCATTTTCCAATATTTGTGTCGGTCTGTTCAATTTCATATGCAATTGCACGGACGGTTGGGGATCAAAGAAAGAAGTGCGTTGGAACATGTAACAGAGATAATAGAATAGAATAATAAATTCTTAGCATAAGAAACTTCATGCTTATAACACTCAAATACCCTTACTAAGGTGGATAATAGTTCATATATATATATTATCACCTAGGGAGAAATTTATCTTTTGACAATGGATCTGTTATTTATTCCCTTATGAGAAAAAAATTTGTTCTGTTAGTTATTTCAGTACCTGTTGAGTATAATGTGAAAAGAATACTTGTAAACTTTTAATTTCATAATTATCATGAATATTCTTAAATATTTTTATATTCATCTTTTTAAATTTTAACTAAAATTATTTAAAAATAAATCATTATATTATAACTTTAAATAAAAAATTAATTGGTAAGTATAATTCAAATTAAATTATTTAATAAAATATTAATACAAATAACTTTGATATTTTAAAACAAATTTTAAATAACCTAAGCCAAAATTAAATTTTAAAAAGTTAACATTTTATTGAATGACTTTAATTTCATAAATATAAAATCAAATTTTAAACAAGTCTTCCAACTATTAATATCTATTTTACTAATAATTTTATTTTCATTACTTAAATTAATAAAAATATTAAATAAAATTCATTAGTAATTATTAACGATTAATAAATATCTGATATTTAATATTATTATATCCTCTCATCCCTCTCTGCATGTGTCCACGTGCTGTATGTCGCATAACAGTTGTGAAATGAAATATTTTTGTCATTCTTAAACTATATAACATCCTAAAAAAAAAAACCGCAGGTGAAGTTGCATCAGGATTAGAAAAATAAAAAACCAACAAAGGTGTCTTATTTTCATTGACATAGAGAAGAAGAAGCAATATATACCTTCCCGAAAATTGGATACTCAGCCTTATATCTTGTACATGCAAAGTCATGTGCCTCTTGGCTAGTCCCAGGCTCTTTCTTCAAAAATTGATTACATGGAAATGCCAATATCTCAAGACCTAACATCAACAAAACACTCATCACTTTCCTTTTAGACCAACCAATGTGAATAAGTTGAAAGAGAATAGCATACCCCTGCTTTTGTATGAGGAATAAAGCTGAGTTAACTGTGTGTAATTCACATCAGCAAATCCACTGTTTGTCACAAAGGAGTAGGAAAAACTAACTTTATTTTCTGTTCATCGTTAAACAACAATGCAAGAGAATGTTGTGCTAAATAATAAAACCAACCATTTTGAAGCAACATTGATTACAAGAAGAACTTTGCCCCTGTAGGCGTTTAGGTTCACATCTTTGCCCCTAGCATCCTGCAACAACCAAACTCAATAAACATGTTCATGATTTTAGACTTTTGTTTCGGTTGAAACTTATAACAAAGAAGTGTACCTTGACGGTGAATTCATGGATAGAATTTTCTGAGATTGATTGAGAAGCACCCATTTTGTCTGTGTTCTGAGATGTGGATACTCTTGTATTTCTCTTTTCTTTTCTTTTCTGATGTTGCACAATCAGAGTTCAAGCCTTTATAGCATTCTGGTTCAATAACTTGTTGGCACGAAATCTCATGCTTTTATCGGGATTCTAAATTTGCCCTTACTAATATTTTACTAATTCTTTTTCTTCTCATTCGATTACAAAAGATTTGTTTTTCTTGCAATGAATTGATGTTGCCCACCTCAATGTTTTTTAAAGTATTGAATGGTCACCTTACACCCTGGAAATATAACATGCTTTGCATGACCTTCTGCCATAGGCTGGGAACAATGAAATTCAGTTCAAAAATAATGCCCCTTTTGATTTGCATACCATTTTATCTACAATCCAAAGTTCAAAGCTAAAAACAGCACTACATAAGGTAGAATATTATACCAACTTCACAGATGAATACACTTAATTTCTATAAAAAACAAGAAAAATAATAAAACAATAAAAAATCTATACATAATTTACGTATAACCTAAAAGTATAAATTAGACTAAAATATATTTGAAATAGTTTATTAAACATTTTAAAGTAAAAGGGTTTAAATATTATATATATATATATATATATATATATATATTTTTTTTTTTTTTTTTTTATAGATAAAAATATATATATATTTTTTTTTTTTCCTTTTACAGAAAATAATTTACTACATGCTATATTAAATGAACACAGTATTTAATATGACAGTCAACAAAATGAGAAATATAAACATATCATTAAAAATATAGTAAAATAAAATAATTGAACTGACTATAGTATTTGATATATATAATTTTTCAATTATAGTTTAACTAATAAAAGTTTTTGAGACTGCATTATTAATACAACATGTTATATATTTCTTTCTATCATAGCTTTACAGAAGCCTTCTACAGTCAGGCAATCACAGGATTCGAAGTATATTTGTTTTAAAATAGTTCTTGTTCTCTAAGGATTCGAAGTCTCTCGTTAGTTTTTGTTAGGATATTTCCATTTTCTTATATTTAATTTTCTATTCGAAACTAAGACAAATTTCATTTTGCTAAAACAAAAATATAAACTTTTGTTTGCTTGACTTCCCTCGTTGAACCTTTCATTTCTTTTTCAAAATACAAAGCTAGTTTATTTTCTAACTAACTCAGCACTTCTTATATTTAAAAGCATCAAAATGTAATTAAAAATTCAAATGTATATTCGTTCTCCTCTCCAATGTATCTTAATGTCATTACTATATCTTACTGTCATCAAACATTTTCTTACAAAAAAATTATTAAGATATATATACCCAAAAAACGCGTCTTTGTCCAGTTGTTCAAATACTAAACTAACTATTTTCCTAAAGAATAATGGATGAAGAGACAGTTATGCAGAAATACAAAGGCAGATAAATGGCATTGCACGATTAATTGGAAATTTAGAAATCTGAAGTTGATGATCATCAACGATGGCACTGTTGCTGATTAAGCCAAGTGGCCCAAACGACCAATTTGAAGTTGGCGGCCACTAAGATTAAGATAAGACCATAACATTTGGCAAACCACGCATTTAAGAGAGAACAATTTCAATATACTAAGAGAAGAACAATTTCAATATACTAAGGGAAGTACAATTCCAAGAAACGACCCTGAAAATTGTATGTGTGTGTATATATATTATATATATATTGATCTAACTTCTGTAAGGGCTTCCCCATGAAATAAGTTATAAAATTTGGAGCAAAAAATTTGACACATGAGAACCTAAATAGATTACCCCTCTCCAACAACTCTACACTTTTACTCATTCTGCCCTGCCCTGCATTCTGCAGAAGAGGCTAAAATACATATGTACAAAACCTAGCAGATGATCCATATGTCCTGTGCAGATTCCGCCGAACCCCTCCAAGGATTCATGCATGTACACAATGGAAAACCACCTTTTCCTAAACAACAAGACCAGATACCTAGCAATCAACGAGGGAAACATGAGTACCCACAAGAATACTGGTTGAAGGACAGGCATTATGATCTAGACGATAAATAGAAATATACCAGCCATGGTTTCTAGATATTTTCTGATCACCTAGGTTGCCAAAAGCTTGGACCTGAAACATAAATACGAAGCGTTTACTATTTTCTATAGAGAATCCAATAGGAGCAGAAGACATTATCAAATAAAATTTTGTAACTACAAAGTAATAATGTTGTGTAACCTCTGTTTGAAACTGGAATTGCGTCTTCAAATGGTGGTCTATAGGACATGGAGTTCCTCTGATTCATAGAGCGAGGAGGAAATCTCCACCCATGATCTGGTATTCTGGTTGATTCACACGGATGACAACCATAAGGAGCAGGCACACCTTTTTCCTGATATCGAGGACCTACCAAAGAAAGAAACTTGATTTCATTCCATATAAATACAACTAACCATGGTATGATCTATTAACCACTAAATATGAATATACATGACAAATATCACAAGAATCATCAGTCATCCCAATCTTACCGGGAAAAGGTGTAGGAATATTCCATCTCTCGTGGTAATCATAAGGAGGTGGTCTTATTCTCTCATGATTATTATTATAGAAGTTATCTCTTTCCATGTTCTGCATAAAGTGCTGCCTATTGGAATAAGGAGGGGGTGGTGGAACCTCCCTTCGATGTTCCACATGCCGCTCCCCATTAACAAAAGAAAACTGATTGGACGGCACATGCTGAGGTGGCCGAATAGAATACCCCTTATTACGCATAGCAACTCCATCGGTATGTCCAAAATTATCTGGAGGAGGTACAGGAAAACGGTTGAAAGAACAAGTAGATTCTGGCATGTGCATGTCTCTATATTCAGGGCCTCGATTGTGCACTCCATCATTGATAGGTTGGTTATGCCTAGGGGCAGCCATGGGCTGAACCACAGAGGGAAGTGGGTTGTCATTAAGAGTCTGCAAACCAGCTCGATTAGAAAAGACAAAGAAAACTGAGTTCTATATTACATGGTGGCAAAATCATGCGCAGTTGAGAAGCTTACCTGTGAAACACCTTTTGAATTAACTACAGTGTTATATGGATCAGAGGTAGATGGCATGTGGTGTACAACTGGGGGTGGGGGTGGGGGTGGGGGTGGAGGAGGTGGTGGTGGAGGAAGGAATGAAGGTGGTGGTGGTGGTGGTGGTGGGGAAGATGAAGGCACATCCTGATGTAGAGGAGCAAAGGGCGGGGCCAGATTCTTCTCAAACAGCTTTGCAGTTTCACCACCAACATCAGAAGTCGAATTGATTTCAACTTCATTTGAGGGAGCTACATCTTCCATTTCAAGTTCACCATCAACATCTTCCAAGATATGCCTGTGTTTTTCAATTGCAGAAGTCATTTCTTGTACTTCAGAAGTATGCTCTGGCGTGACAGCCTCAAAGTTCCCACCATCAGAATCACTCCATTCACCATCATCTTCATCTTTAAGCATCCGGGGCATGCAGAATCCAGGCAGCTGAAAAGTTGAGTTGCTACAAGATCAAATGAACAATAAGTGAACAGTCCCAGAAGTATGAAAAAATAAAAGATAATTAGTAGTAACAAGCTCAAACCTTCCATATTCATCAAGCATGCCCTCCATTTCTCTAACGGGGTCATCCATTGCCCTCTCTGTTCTCATCGAACGGCGCAAAAACACACCAGCAGCAGCTGAATTGCTATATAAAGATAGTTCCCGGATATGACGTCGAATTACGTGCACTGGTAGGATTTTTCTCTCCAACCACAGCCTTAAAACCTATTGAAGTTCAAAGCAAAGGTTAAAAAAATATGATGATGCAAAACACATTCGAGGAAAGCACATTTTGTTTCACTTCAATAAATATTAGACTTGATTTACTTGCCTTGAGACACTGCCTACGGTTTTCTTGTGCAGTATTTCCAGGAGGAGCAGCAGCAGATAATAGTCGTGGAAGGACTGCATGGATAGCAGACGAATATACCCCACAAAAATCACCTGCACAGTCAGACATTTTATATTCAAATTAATTATTAAACATCTGGCTGACATTTTCATCCTTCTCTTTTAGTTAGAATAGTGTAGCAAACATCAAACACGTCACCTTTTAAGCCACGAGAAAACTGTGCAATTGAGTCAACAAGAAAAAACAAATCCACCCTCCGATGCATGCTAGACTCCATTTCCAGACAATGAGCAAGAATTTCCATCACCTGGAACACAGCCCAATACATCAAAATTGTAAATGGCACGATGTAAGCCTTTTGTAACTAAAGTTAAACAATTTTAATTAGGAAATAACGGCAGAGTCTATTGAAGGAATTTAAGTTTCATCGGTGTCCAGAAGAATTATAATACCAAATGTGCTAATTTTTAGTCAGATTCACAGTCAAATTTAATTAAACCCGAAAATTAAAAGAGTTGTCGGCATAGCTTGTAAAAAAAAAAACTACATTTTTACAAAAATTAAACTGCAATTCATAAATTATAAATGAAAAAAAAAATTAAAGCTTCATTTATAAAATTGAAGATTTGTAACTGGATATAAATAAATTTTACCCTATCCTGCTTATAGTAATAAAATAACATTTAAATTTAGAGGTACAGAAAGAGAATATTAGGATGCAATTGCAAGGCTTTGAGTCATTGGAAGTACGGGATTCTAATAAGGTTCAAGGCTTTCAACTCTCCCAACACAATAACCACCCTTTGTGGTGTGGTTCTTCCCAGGTTCTTATCATATTCACAACCAACATTTCATAATAGAGGATAGGAGGATTTCTTAAATTTAAAGAAGCATATTACCTTATCTGCAATACCAAACTTTGCACAGTCAATAGCTATGCGTGTTGCTCGACCAATACTTTCCTTTGTCCTTGTCAATGTCCCAAGCATTGCTTCAAAGTACAACAAAGCAGCTCGTCCTGCTTCAGTTGGCTTCCCTATACATCTTGACTGTTGAGTTGCAACATACCCATCTTTACATCCATCAAAAGGTTCAGATAAAGTTTGCTTCTGTTGTAAATGTACATCAGGGCTACAACTTCCATTGTGAAGAATATTACTACTGTCTGATGTAGAAACGTTGCAAACAGAAGTAGTTGGAGGAGATCCTTGCGGAATGCAATCACCCCCATCTGTCAAGGATGGACTTGACCGAATATCTGAAATACCCTTGTCACCCAGACAGTCATCAGATGTTGAGACAGAATTCATATCCTCCTGTGGACCTTGACATTTTATCTCTTTCACAACCTCATGCCTAAAAGTAAAGATCGGACAGAAACATTCTTAAATTTAAAGAAATAATGCGTAAACAACTATTGTTCGACAATTGATCTCTTTCATATTGACCATCATTTAAACATGAAGCAAGAACATCATTTTACCCGGAAGATCACAACCAAACTGAACCCCACAATTAGTTTGCAGTAGAAAAAAAACACTTGCACCATGAATCATCTAATGAGAAAAGTGTAAGTTCATCCAACCAAATTGGCAAACTCTATAACAAGTTGTCATAATAACAGAAAAAATAAGCTTTGTGTATAAGAACAAAAATGTTTTCTTAATTTCTTTTTCTTCTTTACTTTTTAGGATTTCAATAAAAGTGTTAAAAAGGCTAAGAACTACAACATGCCAAAACTAAATCTTACATATCATTGGCTGTGCCAATATCATCAACTGCTGGCTTGAAGCACTCTGTATCCTCACGTACAGCAACCTCATTCCGAGGCATATTAACATTATGAGGTGATAAAGCATCATTTTCATTCACACCCATCACAGGGTCAAGGCTTATTCCATTTTGCCCTGATGCATCAGATGCTGAATTTGAATGACTCAAAGTTCTAACGTGGTCTTCATGGTTCGGTAGTATTGATGGATCTGGTGAATATTGAATGCTTCCATCATCACAGCATTTTGTATCAATAGGACAATTTCCTTCATTTGACTGAAATTTTAAATCAGCTTCTTGGCAAACCATATGATCACTAAGCTCTTCAACAACTTGAGTGGTGGCACCTGGGAGAACATCATTGCTGGTTTCATGCTGTTGCTTACCCACTTGAATAGGTGATTTATTCTCAGATAAAATCATTGGATTTGAATTGGTTGAATTCACATTGATATGAGACGAATCAATGTTGAAAGTATCCAACTTTTGCAGCCCAAAATCATTACATTCTTGATTATTAATGGTAATACTCGGACATCTCTTCACAGCAGATATACAGCACATACCACTTGCTGTCATTATGGTGGATGATGAAGCTTCCATATGAGCTTGGCCTAGTTCCGCAGCATTAGCCGACATGGCTTCTAAAGCTCGATGGAGGCGTTTAGATGGAGGTAAAGCAGCTTCACCATCCACAGAGCTGAATGTTTGATCTTTCTTAGTATTACATATCTGAGTATTGGAACATGGAACTGAAAGTTTTGGAGAAACATTATCCAGAACTCCATTCAGTACATATGAGTCTCCATCAGCAGGGCTACCATTCTCACAATTTGAAGATGTGATAATCTGATGTGCTGAGTTAGTAATAGTATCTTCCTTACAGTAGTTTTCTACACATTGGAGAGTGCTATGATGTTCTGCCTCCACAGATGATTTACCCATCCTGACTCTTGCTCGTTTGACTAGGGGCAAGTGCTCATCCCCATCTTGTTCAAAGCATCTTTCTTTTGAATTTTCACAAATATTCTGTGAACTTTGACTGGCATTCTGCAAACCAGCCTCCTCCTCTGTCCTACTGGTTGGCTTAGAAGCATCATGAGTTGCCCTTTTCCTATTGGGTTTTCTTTTTTTCTTATTGACTACAGGTCTTATTTTCAGATCAAGCCCTTTGTTCAACTCAACTTCTGAACATTCAACAGCTTCCGAGAGTTCAAGTTTAAAATTTGAATCTATTGTACTGCCCTCGTTGAAGCTAAATGTATCAGAATCAGTTGTTATAATTTCAGAACTGTTGTCCTCCATGCTACCATTCGAGACAAAAGCAGATGACTCAAAATCATCACATCCAGAAAGATCAGGTGACTTCCTAACACATTTATTCCTTCGCGTACATGCAGTAGTTGATGGGTCACCAGCACCCTTTGCACCGTCATTATAATGCAACACAAAGTTTTGGGCACGAGATGGATTTCTAGACCTTCTTACTGAGGTATGTTTTTGTATTACACAACCCTGCAGGCATAAGTCAGCCATAGACCTTTTTCGAGTAGAATAAGTAACTGGCTTAGGAGATTTAACCGCAGCAACCTCATCAGCAGGCTCCTCCAACATTGCCTCCTTATTATCAGATTCATCTTTATATACACCAGCTGACTCATTCTCAGCTGCACATACTACCTCTTCATGTTTGTAGGTAATAGAATCTGAAGAATTCTTAGGTAATGTGTGTGTCAACTCGGGGGTATCTGTCTGATCCTTGGCAGATGAGATAACAGGATTTGAAATATCTACATTAGCAACATCGCCAACAAGGCCAGTTTCATCAATCTGAGACTCTTTTTTTGATTTCTCAAAACTGTCAATTATCTCCTGAACAGCACGACCAAAATCAGCACCTTTTCCATGACGTTTTCCAAGAAGAGACTGTTTTTTCTCCTCAGTAAATGCTTCTACATCAGAAGGATTGCAGAATGCTCTACAAAAAAATATCAGTTCAAAACTAACATGAGCTAAATATAAATTAGATGTAATGTGCAAGGAAACAAAATAAATGATAGGGAGTACAAAAGCTTCAATATAAGACCACAAAACAGATTAACCCAAAATAATTATAATTACTAGCAAAATTGCAGGCGTTGCAGTGCCTGTGACCACATTTGTTATCACACCGTATTATAATTTTTTGTAAATAAAAATGTGTATTATTATTTAAGTAATTTTGTCTATTTATATGAAAATAAGATAATTAAATATATACATTCTACTGAATTGCAATAAAAAAGCTAAATTATATAGAATCAAACATTTTAAGAGCTTAATTCTACAAAGAACGTGGAAGTTTCTTTTTTTAATCTATGCAGGAGTCTCTTCATTCCCACTATCTGGTAGATTTTTTCTTGTTTGCTTTTTATTTGCTCCACCGTGGTCCGTGTATAATTTTATTTTTGTTTTTTTCATCTTTTTACATGTGTCATACATTGTGAATTTTGCATTGCGATTTAAAATGTTATTAAGGATGAATTAAAAAAACAATTTGTGTACACCAAAATGGGGAATCACAAGTATATACTGTAAAGATATACCATTAGTACTCAAACTACCCAACATTCCACATTGCAACACAGTGCAGTAAATAAGCCTTACATAGAACCCCGAATTCAACAGTAGGTGAAGTTTATATTTATATTTGAATCAAGCCTGGGTGCATCAAAACCTTCTCACTTAAGAGGAACTAAATCCATGGTCAATAATAGGGTCAGAACAAAACAACTAACAAAATCCACGTGACAGAATCTATATACCAAAACATCAGGGGTCATCAAAGCTCTATTTTCAGATCACAAGTCACAGAAACTAGTATTTATGTTTTCTCCAGAGTTCGTGCAGAAAAGTGACAATCACCTTTTTCAATAATTCATTTCAAAACATTGTTATGTTTGGAACTTTCATCTGCAATGTCGTGGACCTGAGAGTAAAAATGTACCTAATTTGGTAGTATTTTAGGCTAAAAGTCAAGCATTTAAGGTAAAAGGGAGAAGTATCTTTGAAACCTGATACACAGTGGGCAGGTCAAAAGGGTAATTCAGATATGAGGGATGAAGTTACTCCAAAAGTAATTCTAAAAGTGTCGTCATTCATCCTAACCCAACATTTTCTTTTAATTTAAGAGTTAAAGGCGTGTTACGTTTAGATTAAAAGTAAAAAAAATGGGTTTGAAATGAAAAAGGCAACTGTTCGCATCCTTTATATGAAAAAGAGAAAGATGCTTAAATAGGCCATTTTACAAGACAGCCATGATTACAGAAAAAAGATAGGATTGTTCATAACTTTTAGATGATCCAGATTGAAAAGTTTATATAATTAAAATCTGGTTTGCCTATCTTTCACTGGTTTCACACCATAGAAATCAGAGAACTAGTTCAGAATCAAAAGCAAAAAAATTGTGGAATAACCCTAAATACCAACTTTGTGCCAATATGGCACCAGTTTCTCCCAATTCTCCAACAGTAACAAAATGAATTCGCTGTCAAACTCTCCTAATTTATATATAATAGGCAATTATGTTTAATTTCTTTTACAATATCAATCAACCCAACTGACCTATCGAACTCCATCACTACCAGGTACCTAACCAAATCCTAATAGAAATTACATTTGACATGTCAACAAGGAAATTATACTTGATCTTCCATTACAAAAATACAAAAACTTGAAATAAGATGCATCATTGTCTTTTCTATAATCCATTCTGACATTTGGGATCTAAGTCAAGCCACATCTTTTGGGTTTCAATATTTTCTTACATTTATTGATAAATACTCTCGTTATACTTGGGTTTATTTAATGAAAGAGGGATCTGAACTAATTTCTATCTGTCTTTCCTATAAAAAATAAAAAATCAATTTGGCCAAGTTATCCAAATTTTGAGTGATAATGTCAAAGAAAACTTTTCTTCTAGCTATTTTTCTCTTTTAAGTTCAAATGGCATTTTACATTAGTTTACTGGTCCTCCTAAAATTCAGAAAAATGGAATAGCAAAGGAAAAATAGACATTTTGTTGAAAATGCTCATAACTTGTTGCTAGCTTACCAGTTTGTCACTGGGTGATACTGTTTTCATTGTTTGCTTCCTCAAAATAGAATGTTCTCTTCCTTTCTTGACAATCACATTCCATATATTGTTCTATTTCATACTAGTTAGAATCATAAGAATTGTACGATTCGAATTAGGATTCGTTACAAAATTCATCAATCATGATACATATCATTTGATGATTGTTTTGTTGCCCGAATTGTAACATGAATAGGATGAATCTGAATCGTACGTTATAGACGATTCATGAGGAAGGAAGAAATGAAAAATCAAGACAGAGCATAAGAAACTTGTTCTGGTAAAAAGCTGGGTGCCCTAGACCGGAGAACAAATATAGAGATTGAATAATCTAACTCAGTTAACCATGCTTCAAGCCAGAGAACCAAGTGTCTTAGCCTTGGGTGTGTCATTCTATTTATAAATAAAATGGTTACAAATCAATCTTCCAAATAAGAACATAATACTTCAGTTACAAAATACAAAGATAATAATAAAATATAAACCACTTCATTGTTTTGCTGAAATATCTCCCAACTTAAAAAATCTGATAATTAAATCAAAACTTCCTATAGACTTTAAATCGGCCTTTGGGCATTTTATCCATCTTCGAGTATCGAGTCGGACCCCGAACAACCGGAACGGTTCACAGCCCCCCAACCTTGAGCCAAAGTGTCTGAGGCGTAAAGTCTGAAAAAATTTGTCAAGCTCATTCTGGATACTTCCTTCCCAAACTTTTCCACTTGTTTTGTTTAAATTAGTGTTAGCACAAGTGATCTTAGTGCATAGATTTGATGAAGCTAGTACATGTGATCATGAGAGATTGATGAAGACTTAATGAAGAATTAAAGTGATTGGTAGTTGATCAAGCTTGGGGTTTATTGAATCTAAAATTGACATGAAGACTACAAAACTTGAAGATTGGACTCAATTCGTAGACTTTATGACATAGTGTAGATGTCCTTTGTCTTTTGTTTATCTTTTCAATCAGCTAAAAAGGGTTTTGACATGTTAAAAGGCTTGCTGCATATAATTCTGGTATGAATGTATTAGATCAGTTTAATTGCTATGCAATTGGCTTATTTCACTTAAGTCAAGTGAAATCAACAGATTGTATGGACAAATCAACATGTTAAATTCACTTATGTGCAGACTATATTAGCTGGGTTTTAAGAGAGTGGGAGAAGTTATGTGATTTTTGAGCATGAAAACAGTGAAACCAATTTGGAAAACACTCTCTAGATTACACAATGAGCAACTCATGATTGAAGTTCTTAGAGCCATTTTTGCTTGGTTTTGAAGCTTGAAAGACGCGCTTTGGTTGGCTAGGGAGAGCCACCAACAAGGTCTGGTTGTTCCTTCGCTTCTAGGTGTTTCTTGGTGTGATTCCAATTCTGCAAGTGGGATCTTGCTATGTTGGGTTTGAGATTCTTGTGGGATTCAAGAATCATGGTGTTTTAGTTTAATTCAAATTGTAATCTTTGCGGGATTGTGTAAATCTTTTAAGTTAGTGCATTGTCAGGCTTAGGTTGCCCTGACAAACTAGATGTAGCTCAGATTTGAGTAAACCAGTACAAAAACCATTGTGTGATTCTCTCTCCCTTACCTTGTTCATCATTTAAACTTCAAGAAAATCAATTTAATCAATCTTTGTAAGGTTTTCATGTGATTTGATGTAATTTGGTGGTGCAACTAAGTTTGATATATCAATTGGAACCAATCTTGTTTGGTAAAGCATGCTACTTGAGTGATTTGCGTTTTTCTGCAGAATTTCCTGATATATCAATATGTTGATTTTACATTTTAATTTGTTGAATCATACTGGTTTGTTTGAGTTTTTCCTGTTTGATCAAATCAATCTATTGTTTTTGTCTTTCAATCGTCTTAAATGTGGGGTCTTGCAGCAATTAACTTCTGATTTGTTGGTCAATTTAATTCAAATAGAAAAAGTTTTAATTGAACATAATTTCGAGTTCTTAGCCATGCTGGAATCTCTTTTTCTTTAGTCAGGTGAGAACTTACTCCTAGCCGAGCTGGAACTTTAGTTGCTTTAAATGGGTGTCCTTGACCCAGCTGAGATGAAGTTAGTAGATTTGAACTGGTATTTAAATATAGCTGCAAAGGTAGATATCCACATAAAACGTACATCCATAACTCAAAATATACATAATGGTATTATTTATTGAAATAAATTTATTTATGATTTAAAATAAATAATTGTTATATACAAAAAGTTTTAGAAATACTTTACTTGTAATTAAATAACTTTCATATGTAAAAATTCATAAAAAGGTAAATAAAAATGATTTTTATTAAATATCATTGAAATATTTAAGCGGGTTAAAATAAAATATTGCTATAAATATTAAATTTGGCTAAAATAAAATAATTTTTATTTATAAAACATCATAATAAATAAAAAACAACTTTTATAAAATATCACTTAAATATTAAAGTTGGTTAAATAAAATATTACTATAAAATTTTCACGTTCATTAAAATAAGATATTACTATAAAATATTTTAGTTAAAATAAGATATTACTATAAAATATTTTAGTTAAAATAAAATATTACTATAAAATATTTAAGTTGGTTATAATGTAATGTTACCGTAAAATATTTAAGTTTGTTAGAATTAAATATCACTATAAAATATTTAAGTTGGTTAAAATATAATGCAATATTACTATAAAATGTTTAAGTTGTTAGAATAAAATATCACTATAAAAATATTTAAGTTCGTTAAAATATAATATTACTACAAAATATTTAAGTTGGTTAAAATATAATATTACTATAAAATATTTAAGCCAGTTAAAAATATAATATTACTATAGATGGCAACCAGTAGTGGCAAACAGCGACAGACTAGATTTCCATCAACAACAGATGATAGCCAACAGTGGTGGACAACGATAACTACGGCGGACAAGATTACCACGGACAAGATTACCATCAACAATGGATGGTGGTGTTATAAAGCTTAATGGATTTGGACTTATCCAGAAAATGGTGTCCTGGCGGACAAGATTACCACGGACAAGATTACCATCAACAATGGATGGTGGTGTTATAAAGCTTAATGGATTTGGACTTATCCAGAAAATGGTGTCCCAGGACATCTGATGATTTATCGTGTGGTGGTGGTGTTATAAAGCTTAATGGATTTGGACTCATCTAGGAAAGTGGTGATAAAATTGGACTGCCATAGTCAAGTTCCTTCACTACATTGTATTCCATCTCTGTAGAGAATGGTTCGAATGTATCAAGGACCTCAAATATGGCAATCCAATTTCATCACCATTTTCCCAGATGAGTCCAAATCCATTAAGCTTTATAACACCACCACCACACGATAAATCATCAAATGACCTGGGGACACCATTTTCCTGGATGAGTCCAAATCCTTTAAGCTTTATAACACCATCATCCATTGTTGATGGTAATCTTGTGCACCGCAGTTTATCGTTGTCTACCATTGTTTGTTGTCATACGTCTAGTCCGCCACAATCTGTTGTTGTTCGCCATTGTTGGTCGCCATCTATTGTTGATGGCAATCTTCTTTGACAAAATCATCCTAATTGAAGTTATGCAGTTGTGCACCACATTCTCATATTATTCTCCATAGCTGTTTTAGTTGTTTATCGGCCTCTGTTTTCTGCCAGCCCAGGTTTGATGTTTGTTGGCCATTGTCATATGCTAGTGACCTTCTTTGTCACTATTGTCACTAAAACATCTCTAAATATTGTCAAAGCTAGATGTCTAGTTTGCAGTTTGTGCTCAAATTGTCTAATCCAAGAAAAATGTTGTCTAAAGAAGTTTGTACTATGTTTGTCAGAACAAAATGGTCAACTTGCATATATGCTGACCAAGTTCTTAAGGGACTTCAATTGAGTTTATCTATTCCAAGCTTGGGTCATCCAATTTGTATGCTCCAGCTTGAGGGGGAGTGTTGAAATAAGTAATAAATAGTGCATTGGCAATCATTTATCAGCTGTAATCATGATTAGTACTTAGTCTTGTACCTAGGAGTCTAGTGCACTATCTGAGTTGTACTTAGGAATTTAAGGTAGTCTTTTGATCTTTCATCTTCCATTATATCTGTTCTATCATTATAAATAGAAGATCACAAGAGGGATCTCTTTAGTCATCCAATTTTATATTATCTTTTTATTCTCAACAGGACGGGTATACTATTGTAAATTTTAATCAACTATGAGGTAATTCAGAAAATACAATGACTTACGATAAAATGCTAAAGTGTTAAACTGCACTCGGCAACTGAACACATTTATATATAAAAAAGAGTACAATTTAAACGGAGGGGACAAGTTCAGACATGGAGAACCTGCTCTAACACAGGCTTTTCAAAATACGAAACAAAACATATTTTTATATAATCTATAAAAGACAATCCTGACAAAAGATAAATATTGTTTTTCTAACGGATAGAATAAGATTATCTTGTTTGGTTGTTAAATCCTGTTCATTAATTAAAAAGTTGAGCCAACCAGAGATGGGTTAAGAACAAATAGGATAGGAGAAAGAAAAGTCACCCCCTTCCATCACTTACGTAACTTCTTAATTCCATTCCACCATTACTATAATTGTGGACGCTGCTGCACCATCACCACTGTTGCCACAACTGCTGCAACCCATGCCACCTCTACCACCAGTACAGCAACTATGCCACGTAACTACTGACCCACTACAATCACCACCTCCATGATTACAATCCCAGCCACAAACACCACTTTTCACAGGAATAACTTCGTCATTTGCATACAATTTATATTACCAACTATCAGACTATTTGGTGGGCACCACACACACAATATTAGTCAGTCATCTTACTTTGTCCATCCTATCCTATCTACACTACCAAACAAGTGCTAGGCTTCACAATTACATTGATTATGAAATTTGAACAAAGTATATATGATTTTGAAAGTTATGCTAAGCTATACAAATCAATTGTCACAACAACCACACTTTCGTCATTCAAGCTACCAAATAGTTTGAATACTTACATTTGTTGTGTTCCAAAGAAGTAAACAAGCACCTTCTTCCAATCAGTAGAGTAACCCCATTTCTCTGGCTCACTTACCTGCCACCAGCAAAGAACTGCATAAGTTAAAGGAAGTAGCTACTATAAAAAAGAAGGCGAACAAAAGAAACAGTTTTAGAACCTAAGGCCCCTTTTTCGACCGTGATTTATTAAGGTGAGTTTGGTAAGAGTGTAAAGAAGGTTGGGGTAAGGAGTGAAATTTGAGAGAATAAATTTCAGCAAGTAAAATGCATATTCCATTAGAGTGAAAAACGAAAAGAAATGTTGCAGAAGTAACTTCTTTTTCTAAAATTAATGAAGTGTAAAACTTACACCAAGCCTGACAGGTGGATAAAATTTCCAAATCTCGCACACTCTCTCGCACTATTGACTAATATATCTAACTTTAAATCACTCACTACTACATTGTAAGGATCTCTCTTCCTCAGCCAAGCTCTCTCAACAACTAAACGGGGGCCATCAAAACCCATCTGTTATCCTCACATTGTTGGGAAACTGGGTTGAAGACAGGAGACCTTTGGTTCTCGGGTACGGTGTCAACATTCAGACTCTATATAAACATGCCTAACGAAAACAAGAAAAAACAAGATGAAAATGGCTTAAAAATCATCTCATTGATAAGCATACCAAACCCAATGTTATAGAAGCGGTAAATATTCAAAGTTAATTTTTTCTGCGAGGAGGAGAAACAGGAAAGTCAAAGCTCCAGATGGTTTCAGCCCATGTTTACTAGCCTATGTTTACTAGTTTCCATCTTCTCCCCCCTTGCTACCAAAGAAATCAAAAGTCGCCTTTTCCGTCAGAAGCAATCAAAACTTCAGAATTCGCAATTAAATTTTGAAAACCTGCTGAACACATTCCAGTTATGCACAACATATTCATCTAAGCAAACCACGAAGCGTACAAAACGCATATAAGACATAGAAAGTTTAAGACTTTATGGTCAATCCATCTTCTATTACGGAATTCAATACTGGATCCACAATTCTCAAGGAAAATTGTCACACTAAACCAAGAATTCTAACCCTACTCAACATGCAACCCCCGATACAACCTCAAAAAGCACATTCAAACAGCACAGTCAAAAGAAAGACAGAAATTTTCACAAAAATTCACAAAGTAAAGAGAGGAACCAACCGTGGCAGGCCATGCAGGGAAGCCCTTGACTTTGGCAAGCACAAGATCGCCCACTTTCCACTGGCGGCAGGCGGCAGCCGCCGCCGCCGCCTTACTGACCCCCTTTCTGCGGGTAGGCGCCATAGGAGGAAGCCTACAGTGAAATGAGGGGAAGAAGTGATATGAAGTGAATCGAGCAGCGAATTGGGTCGATAATGGAAGGGTTAGGCAGTGTTTGGTATTTAGTGAGGGATTTGGCAGGCATTGAAACGCAAGGGATTTGGGGTAAGCAGAGGGAGAAGGAGGGTGTTGGAAAGAGTGTGAAAACGCAAACCCTAATTGAGGGAGAAAGAGAGGGGAGGTAGAAGGGGATTTTGGGGACGCAAGTAGAGTTTTTTTCAGAGATATGAGTTGGTTAGGTGGAAGCAAGACACGGAGTATGGGCTTCTGGCAAGGGTGAAGTGGGCTAACGTGCGCTCCGTGCTGACTGTAGAAAATTGATAAAGATGAGATATGCTTTGTGATCATTCATTTTATTTTTGGTATACTTCCGTGCACGTGACTACAGCATTTCCAATATACTCCATGCCACGGCCGGTCTCCCTCTATTCAAACTTTAGACTTTTGGCATTCATGGGCCGCCCAGTTCTTCCTGCACCCCATTTTTTCTTCCTGCACCCCAAAAATTTTAATATTCCCATTTTATCCCTACAATTTTATTCTCCTTCTCCCAAGGTCAGGCTCCATCCTCATGCTCCCAGATAGCCACTCCCAGGGGACTCAAGTTTGTCGGAACCGAAAATTGAAGATGAAGTAGGTGATGTGGTGAATCCTTTTGTTGTTGCTAGTGGAAGATCGAAGATCGTTGAGTGTCTTTTAGATTGTTTAATCTTGTATATATTTGTGGTTTTTGCATTGCTCAATCTAGAATTTATTCTCGAATTCAAGAGTGTATTTTGGATTGTCCAATCGAAAACTCAAGTGTCATTTTCAGAATAAGCCATTATGTACTTGAGAGCAACTTCTTCTTCATGCAAGGAGACTCCTTTTCTCCCCCATTTTCTTCTCCTTTATCAACCAAAAAGACTCACTCCCCTCAACAGTCACGCATAGAGGGGAACACATAGCACCATCCATACACCAAGGTCATTTCGCGAACAACACCAAGGGCCATTTCCTTTTCTTCCACTAGCAGCAACGATAGGATGCATCGCATCACCCACTTCATCTTCAATCTTCAATTTCGAAAAGCGTGAGTCCTCAAGGCATGGCTATCTATGAGCATGAGGATGGAGCGTGGCCCTAAAGAAGGAGAATAAATTTGGAGGGATGAAATGGGAATATTGAAAATTATAAGGGTGCAAAAAGAAAAAAATGGGGGTGCATGAAGAAATGGTCTCATAGGCTTTAATAAGGCCTTTCTTATTGAACCTTCCTTTTTTTCTTCCTGCCTATAAATTAAGATATCCTAATTTCACCTTTCTTAAGTTTATAATAAAATAAGAAAAGTTTGCCTACACATTTTCCTTTTATTGTCCACTTCTATCCTCTTTTCTTCTTTATCCTTCACTTTGAAGTTCACCTTCATTTTTTTACTCTTCATTGACAATCACTCTGGTTGAAGGCTTTGGAAGGTTTGTTTCATCCTTTAGCAGCTTGTAAATTGGTTGAATAAGTATTTCTATTTTTATTTTTTTCTTGTTGGGATGATGTTGTCTAGGTTAAGGGTGTGTTTTTTAGAATGGTTTTTGTTGATCCTACAAAATTATGAAAGCTTTTTGGGTCTGGCTAGATATTACAAAAGATTTGTAGAAGGATTCTCTAAGATCGTAGCACCTCTCACCCAATTAACTCATAAAGATCAACCTTTTATTTGGACTTATCGATGCGACATAAGCTTTGAAGAGTTAAAAAGAAGTTTACTACCACACCAGTGTTAATTGTTTCCAACACAAATAATCATTTTGAACTCTTTTTGAGATGCACCTCACCAAGGATTAGATTGTGTGTTGATGCAAGAGAAAATGGTGGTAGCCGCTTGTAAATTGGTTGAATAAGTATTTCTATTTTTATTTTTTTCTTGTTGGGATGATGTTGTCTAGGTTAAGGGTGTGTTTTTTAGAATGGTTTTTGTTGATCCTACAAAATTATGAAAGCTTTTTGGGTCTGGCTAGATATTACAAAAGATTTGTAGAAGGATTCTCTAAGATCGTAGCACCTTTAATCCAATTAACTCATAAAAATCAACCTTCTATTTGGACTTATCGGTGCGAGATAAGCTTTGAAGAGTTAAAAAGAATTTGAATATTGCACCAATGTTAATTGTTTCCAACACAAATAATCATTTTGAGTTCTTTTTATGATCCATCTCACCAAGGATTAGATTGTGTGTTGATGCAAGAGAAAATACTGGTAGCATATGTTTCAAGGCAACTAGAGGTACACAAGAAGAATTACCCCACTTACGACCTTTAGTTGGTCGGTATGGTGTTTGCATTAAAAATATGGAGGCACTAAATTTATAGACCTTAGATTAAAGCATTCAATGATCATAAGAGTTTGAAGTATTTGTTTGACCAAAAGGAATTGAATTTGAGGTAAAGGAGATGGATGAAGTTATTAAAAGACTACGATTTTAATTTGATGTATCATCCATGAAAGGCCAATGTGGTAGCATATGCACTAAGTAGAAAGAAGGTTCAAATATCTTAAACGATGATTGAGAGTTGGAGTTAGTTGAGAAATTCAGGAACTTAAGTCTAGAAGTTGAGTTAAATGCAAATCATATGAGTTGGGGTCAATTGACTATAACTAAGAGGAAGGACATAAGATTCGTCTCAATATGCGTTCTAACATGACTAAGATGTGCAAAGATTTAAAACAATTATTTTGGCGGATCGGCTCAATTCGTTGTTTCATGTTTCACATGTCAAAAAGCCAAGGTAGAGCATCAAAGATAGGGATGTCAAAATGGGCCGGGCCCGACGGGCCGGCCCGCCAGCCCGACCAAAAAAGCATGGGCCGGGTCAAAAAATTCAGCCCGCCAACCCGAGACAGCCCGGCCCGTCAAGCCCGATAACCCGTCGGGCCAGCCCGCGGGCCGAACGAGTTACTAATAATGCTTAAAAAACACGTGCAGGTGTAGTGTGCAGCGTTTTGGGAAACCAGAAAACTTTTCTTCTCTGAGAAAAGACTCTTTTCTTCTCTTCTCCTCCACCACTCCACTCCACCCGCGGCCAAACATCACACTCTCTTCTCTTCTCTTCTCCTTCACTCCACTCCAGAAACCACCCACTTTTCTTTCTCCTCCACCCACCCACGTCGCTGGCGAGGAAACACAAAGGCAGAGACTCTGCCGCAGAGTGCAGGCCATTCACGACGCCACCATCGGACTGCGATTCACGACGATTCCGACGGCCACCACCACCGCGAAGATAGGTTTGTTCGTAATTTGAGTTCTGGTTCTTTTTTTTTTTTCGATTTGTGACCTAAATTTATGGTTTTCGTAACCCTAAAATTGGTTTCCCTAAATTGGAGGTTATGGTGTATGTGTGGTTGTTGTTGCTGCGATTTGCCCTGGTTTGATTGGACCCATTCTGTAAATCGTAATTGTTGTGCTGTTCTTGCTTAAAATTTTCCCCCAATTTCAATTTCGTAGACAACGAGATCTGTTGTTTTCTAAATTGGTGCGGTGGTGTTGGGTTTAAGGGTGGCGAGGTGTGAAGGGGTTTTGGAGTGCAAGAAGAAGTAGTGAGTGGTGTTGTGTTGCTGTTTACAGATACATTGTTTGTTGATAAGTAATTACTGTCACTGCTTGTTATTAACATGTGTGTACTGTCCTCTGGATGTTTCTAAATCTTGCCTACTGATGATCAATAGAGAAGTCTTGCCACATGTGTGTTGCTGTTTTGATGAATTATTCACCACCCTTGCTGTTTTGATTTTCTGTTATTCACCACCCTTGCTGTTTTGATGAATTATTTACTGCCACTGGTTCATATTTACATGTGTGTACTATACTCTGCTGCATGTTTCAAACTGGAATTGTTTTGTTTGGCATTAACTTAAATTGAAAGCAAGGCTATACAGTTTCTGCCACTAGTTCTTCCCGTTGCTGCCACAATTTTTATGCCACTCATTTGTTTGTTTTAAGTTCACACTGCAGCACATGTATTAATTTTTATGCACATCTATTTTTATGTGTAATCTGCTTATGCTAGTCTTAAAT
>Ga0214544_1002099_pt1 | contig 42015 bp, 15 predicted proteins | sample CNSS3metaG_FD_160074 | JGI IMG/M metagenome (GOLD analysis project Ga0214544, IMG submission 160074) | Root nodule microbial communities from cowpea collected in UCLA plant growth center, Los Angeles, California, USA - CNSS3 | ecosystem: Host-associated > Plants > Roots > Nodule | place: USA...
TATATATATTATTGTGAATTGAATTTATCTCTAGCTAATATAGGACTTCCAACCATTTATACCCATTAACCCAAAAAGAGTGTTATACGTGTCTTTAGTGACCTTAACATCATGTTCCCTCCTAAGTCAATTGCCCTCACCATTCCACAGTGTGGAAGCTTGATCATTTTGAGGTTTCTAAGGGATGCTTAGTCTCTTTTTATGTCCACCGGTGGTGTTAAGGGCAACCCTGGTCATGAAATAATTGGAAACTAGTTCCAGATTGAGAAGTATGGTGGTGCCTATAAACTAGTTTATTATTCAAGTATGTGCCCTTCTTGCAAGCATGATGAGTGCAAGAATGTTTGGATTCTTAGTATTGTGAAGCTTGATTTAATCCCACATCATCTAGTACTATGAGATGTTATTTTCTATTTTGCTATATAAGTCACCTTCTGTAAAGCTTGAAATACACACTGAAATAAGAATACTTCCTAGTGTAGTTGTAAACATAAGCATACATTGTATGTTATGTAAAATTCTTATATCGTTTATTTTTTTCCTTGTATTGTCTTGTTCTTAACAATTGGTATCAAGTGTCAATTTCTTAGTATGCTATGTGGTTGCAGTTTTGTCTGATTTTTCAAATAAGAACAAATTTGGTTTTTCCTTAGGAATCTCAATTTAGAGAAGTAATGGGAGCTGTCTTCGAAAACACGGAGAGCAATGGCATTGAAGTTCAATGGCTAATAGTGACTTCAAGTTCTGGAAAATAAAAATAGAGGACTACCTGTATCAGAAAAAGTTGTATCTACCCTTAACAACAATAGATTTGATGGTGGAAGATAAAGAATAGAGGACTACTTGTATCAAAAGAAGTTGTATCTACCCTTAACAACAATAGATTTGATAGTGTTGTCAAATATGGATCAGAAGTCATCTATAACCATCTATAACGAATAAAGTATACTTGATTCACAGGCTAGTCAACATAAAAATGGATGAAGGTAATACAATTATTGTGCAATTGACATCAAGATAATTTTTAATAATTGGTTACTAATCATATTAATGAATTTAATACAATTATTGCGCAGTTGACATCGGTCCGGATAACTTTTAATGATAAGGTGAAAACATTAATTTTATTATGCAAGTAATAACAAATTGAGATTTGATAACATGCGCAACTTGATCTTAAGCGAAAATATTCCTAAATAAACTTCAGTGAAATCTTCCAGTTTTAATTCTAGTTCAACATTCAGTACTGAAAGGTCAAGACAGATTAAAGTTTAGAAGAAGATCACAAACAAAAGTCTAAAATGATATTTATTTTTTTATAATTTCATCTCATTCTATAGAATAAAAAAAAATTTAAATCATTTATATATCATTTTATATTATTTTTAACATCACAAAATATTTATTAATCTAACTTTTTTACCTATTAAAACTTTTGTTTAATAACTTTTGTTTAATATGTCTCATAGTGAATTCACTCACAAACTTTTATAAACTTTTTAAAAATCATAATTATAAATTTTAAAATGTTTTTTTGTTAAAAACATATAAAGAATTTATATATCAACTCATTACATAAATAAAAATCAGAACTAGTTTATTTATTGCACATTCTTTTACATTGATCCAATGGCAGTTTCTTTCCAGATGCACTAATACATAACCACATTTATTTATTAGAAAGCATATCGGATGAGATAGAGAAGGGAAGAGGTGGGAGGCATAACTACGTGGAAGAATGTGCTTCCTTTGAGTTCCTTCATTTCCCCTCCCACTCTCATTCATCATCATCTTCACTCACTTCACACCATCACTGCACCAATGTCGAACCTCCTTCTTCTACCCTCTCTTCCCCTCACCACCTCCCCAAACCGCTTTCACACTTTTTCTTCCGCTTCTCCTCTTCAATTCCAATGCCGATTCTCCCTTTCTCTCCTCTCACCTCCTCACCACCCTCTCTCTCCCTTTCGCTCCCGCGCGCGCACAAGACAACCTTCCCTTCGCGTTTTCGATTCCTCTTCCGACGCCACAACCAACGAAGAATTGAAAGATGTGGCAAAGGAAGAGGGCGTTGAAGATCAGAGTGTTGGGATTGCGGACCAGGAATATCCAAGTGGCGAGTTCGATTTCAAACCGGTTACCGGATGGAGAAGCTTCCTCGTTAAGCTTAAGATGCTGGTTGCGTTCCCATGGGAGCGTGTGCGCAAGGGAAGCGTTCTCACAATGAAGCTTCGTGGCCAGGTTACCGTCTCTGTTCTCACCCTCCTTCTCGTAGGAAGAAATTAAACATAGATAAATGACCAGTTTGGTACTTGTGCTGTTAATTTATTCCTGGAAAGATGGAGAAACCTGAGTTAGTATTTGAATGTGTTAAAAAACTCAACTTGATCCCAATGCTATAGTTTAATGTTAAAATTTGGAGAATACGCTGAAACTATGTATATTAGAAATCAGAAGTGCTTAATTTGTATTTGGGAAAATGAATAGGAATTTATTTATATATATAATCTGGATAGTTTTGATTAATAACAATATTCCTGATTATATAGGATCAGTTCCTTATTTTTATAATTATAACACTTCCTCTCAAAGCATGAGCAAATAGGTCGTAGCATGAGCAAATAGGTTGTATGTGTCCAGTTTGTTGCAAATATAATTGATTATCATTCCGGTGAATATGTTAGTCAATTGTTCATTAGAGTTGACAAATCTAGTGGTGATATCTTCAAACACCAGTTTTTCTCATATGAAATGACAATTCACCTTAATATGTTTGGTTCTCTCATGAAAGATAGGATTAGAAACAACGTATGGTGTTACTTGGTCCTCACATATGAGGTGCATTTGGGAACTCTTTTCAAATTTAAGTTGTTTGAGAAGTCGTTTTAGCCATATGAGCTCACAAGTAACTAATGTAATTGCTTTGTATTTTGCTTCTACACTTGATCTTGCCAAACATATTATTTCTTACTTTTCCATGATATTAAATTACCTCTTACAAGAACACAATACCTAAAGTGGAGTGTCTATCGCTTGGTGATCCTAACCAGTCAGTGTCAGAATGTGATTTTTGCAACAGAAGAGAAAGTGTCAATAGAATCTTCACAATAAATTTTTGTGTATCCTTCGGCAACCAATGAAGGTTTACTATCAGGTCCTGTTTTAACAGTATACAGCGACGCCCAACAATTGATTTTCCAGTTGGTAAAGGAATCAACTCTTAAGTACCAATACTTTGAAGGGCACATATCTCATCAATCATCTTGAGACTTAGGAATAGAAATAGAAGATAATGAGGAACAAAAAAGCATATTGTATTGGGGGCAATCCTATGATAACTATGGTTTATATAGTTGGGAGAAGGGTTATGGCGAGAACTTGTACCTTTTAGAATAGCAATAGGCCAATCATTTTTAGATGAGACTAGATCCGGATTGAGAGATGCTGTTGAGGAAGGTTTTAGTCATGACCTCCACTATATCATTTTCTGTCAAAGATGCATCTTGTACTAAAATATCAATAGGTTGTGAATGACATTGAAATATCTAAGTGATGTAAGAAAAATATCTTCAGTTATGGAAGGGTCATTTGGTGTTGATGAAGGAAGATTGATGTTGGTGGGAAAGTGACTACATATGTCATTATTAGAATGAACAATTGTATAATATGGAACAAACTCAAAGAAAGAGACGCCAATAGACACAATTCTTAGGAAGATCATGAGAGGAACATTGATACCTTTTTTAAGAGCAGTGATATTCCATGAAGACACATTTGAATGACTGAAGAGAAATTTTGTCTTGACCAGGTTTGAGGTTATGTACAAAACATGTGGTACAAAAAACACATGGTACTTGATCATTAAGAGCAACTGATGTCAAAGATGCATCTTGTACTAAAATATCAATAGGTTGCGAATGACATTGAAATATCTAAGTGATGTAAGAAAAATATCTTCAGTTATGGAAGGGTCATTTGGTGTTGATGAAGGAAAATTGATGTTGGTGGGAAAGTGACTACATATGTCATTATTAGAATGAACAATTGTATAATATGGAACAAACTCAAAGAAAGAGACGCCAATAGACACAATTCTTAGGAAGATCATGAGAGGAACATTGATACCTTTTTTAAGAGCAGTGATATTCCATGAAGACACATTTGAATGACTGAAGAGAAATTTTGTCTTGACCAGGTTTGAGGTTATGTACAAAACATGTGGTACAAAAAACACATGGTACTTGATCATTAAGAGCAACTGATGGCATCTGATTAATGAGATAACATGGTATAAGCACCCCGCCCCCCCACCCAAAAAGGGGGAGAAGATGACTGTAAAGAAGTATATGAGTAGTTTCAATAAGATATCTGTTTTTATGTTCAATTGCGTTGAAGAGCATGAAGACACGAAGTTTGATGAAGGATATCATTGGATGTCATGAATTGCTTAAATTGGTTAGACAAATAGTCACAAGTATTGTCACTATGAGGAATACAAAGGAGCGAGATGATGTGGAAGTCATGGTAGACTTTACTAGTGATCTCAAGGTCTGATCACAGATAGCAATATACTCCTGTGGCAATAATTGAAAGGCATTTTACACATTGAGGCACTAAAATAATTTTTTTTTTTCAGGACTGAATTGATAGAGCTTAGTACATTTAAAGACTAAATCAATCAGTTAGCCTATTATCATAAATCATGAGGGCTAGCAAGGCATTCTAGAACATTCTTTCTGATGCAATTTTGATTATAATTCACGAAAACTACAATGTTAAGAGAGAAAGGTTTGTTAATCAAAGTATGTAACCTACAAAATTTGGTGATTTTCAATAAATTTTATTATTTAAAGAGGCTGTTTAAAATAATAGGTTAGTGATTCTGTTCCTAGTGTTAGTAGTATAATTAATTTTTATTGAAAAATAAATATATTGCAACTTGAAAAGTTGGGAATTAACATCAGTGCAATCATTTTGAGTTGTAGTAAACTTAAGAGCGATGATTTATAGAGACGAGGAATGTTATTTGCATAACAAGTTGTACAAACAATTTATAACCAAGAGAAGGATAGTGAGAATCTTGTGAGATATATTAAATTAGGGGATTCAGAAAGATGCAAAAAGATTTGTTGTACAAACCTATATAAGTTGCTATATGGATAACATGTTTACTGTCTCCTATATATCAAACACATCATCATCACGTATTATTTCTCTCTCTTTCTATCACAAGATATCGTCTATTATTCTTATATGTGTCATCCAGTGTTAAGTGTCCATTGATTATTTTCCTAAATTTTAGGGCTTAATTAGGGACGCCCCAGTAATTTTGAATTATAGAAGCTACTTTTCGTATATTTTTATAAAGGATAAAAGTTAGATGCAATTTCTACACTTTCGGTGTTTTCCAATCAGAGTAAAGTTTTTCACCCGGCTAACCTATGTTTCTTTGATATGAACCTTTACAACATAAATTATTGTGATAAAAATATACTTTTGTTGGGAAAACAATATTAAATAAAGTAGAGGGAGGAAAATATTATTTATTATCTTTTTTAAAATTTATATGAATAAAATATAAAATGAAGTAATGCGTAGTTATGCAAAAAATAATCACATAAACGTTTTATTGTTTCACATGTTCAGATATCTGATCAAGTGAAGAGTAGGTTCTCTCCTGGACTTTCTTTGCCTCAAATTTGTGAGAACTTTTTGAAAGCAGCATATGATCCTCGTATTTCTGGGATCTACCTTCATATTGATAGTTTAAATTGCGGGTGGGGTAAAGTAGAAGAAATTCGAAGGCATATATTGGATTTCAAAAAATCAGGTAAAGGCTCTGGACTTGTGCTGCATCTTTCATATGGAATAAAGAGGAATGTGGAAACGTAGAATGACCAAACAGTTTTTCATGCTGTATGCTGTTTATAGAAACTAATGTTAGAGTCAAATGAACCAGTGAATATTTAGAAGATAATTCAGTAAATTCACATACCTAGTTATTAGTTACGTATATAAATATAATTGCATATGGCTTCTATGGCTACACCCATTCAAAATGCCAAACTACAGTTGTTTCTTGGACATTTTAAACCTTTACTACCAATGCATGTACCATGAAGTTTTAGTGTTTTTCAAATTAGTTCTCTTGAACCCTTCCACGGAATAATCAAGTCAAGAGAATTGTTAATTAGATTTCCATCTTTGATGTGATAGCCTTAAGCATCAGGTTACTCTTGCTGAATTCAATGTATCCTCTCTTGTAGGATCAGTGAAGTAATAATAAATTAATGTATCTTTTCTTCTCTATGATTTTCTTAGTCTATTATGTAACTGAAGTTTGTATTTAAAGTAAATATTGTGATTGATGATATACTAGTGTACCTCTTCTTACCCATTGATATGTTGCGATGTTAATTTTTCTCGTGCTTATGAATGACATTCTTTGATTATTGATTATATACCTGTAGGAAAATTTATTCTGGCTTATGTGCCTTTATGTCAAGAAAAGGAGTATTACCTTGCATGTGCATGTGACGAGATATACTCCCCACCCAGTGCTTACTTTTCTTTGTTTGGATTGACTGTTCAAGCCTCATTCCTCAGAGGTAAGATGATTTTTCTAATTTTATTTTCCTTACAAATATCACAAATTTCACATACAGTGAATGCACTTAATTTGGTTTCTTTTCTTACAGCATCTCGTAGACGTGTGTGTACACGTTTGTATATGTATATCAGTGTGTGTAACTCTACATGACTCCAATTTGCCCCTTCGATTACACAACAATATTGGTTCTTCATTTATGAGTGACATCATATTTCTCCTTCCATGGTCATTAATGTCACTAGCTTCATCCTTTGGTAGTATATTTGCCACCAAATTGGTCATTACAGTGATGTCTGAATGGTTCTTTGAAGGAAAAAAACTTTCTGGCTGATAAAAGGAGAAGAATTCAGTTATATATTTGAAGGTCCAATTGGATACTTACTTTGGGTTAGGAGAAACAGGGCCATAGAAAGCGGGTGAAACTTAGTAGAAATTTCAAACAAAAGGTCTCCTATTAGCAATTCCCTTTGACAGGCAATTTTGCTTGTATTATGTACATAGATCCTAGAAAGGGACTTGATAGATTTCCTTTTCTTTGAGTTTGTACATAATTTTTTGTGCGTCTTACTAAGAAAACCTGAATTAAAGTCTGGTACTGATATTCCTTTCTATTACATGAAGTCATACTATGTTAATTTCTCAGATATTATTCTAATGCTCAGTGTCTCTAATCTTTTTTGGTTCTCGAAAAATGTTAAGTGTGTTGTTCTGCACATGCTGCAGATGCATGTTAAGAAACTATTGAATATTGATAAAATCATTTTAAATTTTTAATCCTGTGATGGCTATAAATAAGCCTAAAACTTGTGTGTTTGACATCATTTTATTAAATCTTTTCAGGTATTTTAGATAACATAGGAATTGAACCGCAAGTGGAAAGGATTGGAAAATACAAAAGTGCAGGTGATCAACTAGCTCGAAGAACCATGTCTGAGGAAAATTGTGAGATGCTGACTGCATTGCTTGATAATATCTATACAAATTGGCTGGATAAAGTTTCTTCTGCCAAAGGTACATTTAAATTTGATGTTTTAGTTGATTCTTGGGCCAACATATTAACTTGTGGGCTTCTGCAAGTTTAATACAGGAAAAAGTAGAGAAGATATTGAGAAATTGATAAATGAAGGTGTCTATCGAGTTGACAAGCTGAAGGAAGAGGGACTCATATCAAATATAATCTATGATGACGAGGTAATGGTTAATCCCCAGTGTTATTATATTAGCAACCAATTTGATATTTGATTGCTACTGCCATAGGCATAACCATGATGCTAACCCTGGCTAGATATGGTGATTAGTTAAAGCCCTTCTCATAGTGGCAGACGTATGGATTGGATCTTACAGCATTACTTTTATAGAATTCACCTAGGATCACTGTTTTGACCAATCATTAGGTTATAAGAATGATTATTTGTACACCTAATAATAATATTTGTACACCAATCATTTCATCACTGTCATCTAATCTAATAATAATAATTATATTGAGTAAGATCTCATCTAATGATTAGTGGTTTTTTTAACGGAAAAATCCCAAGTACAAATAGTTTTTGTCCTGCTCACTAAAAATTTGTTTGTTTTTATTGTTTCTCGATTTAAAGTTAGTTGATTTTTGTCTTCACAGTGGAATGTATTCAAACATATTGATAATTAACATTGGTTAATAAGTGCTTTGAAGGATGTGAATACATCTCAAGCAAAGAGCGTTAAAAGGATTAGAAACATTAAATATTTTGCAGATTATCACCATGTTGAAGGAGAGACTTGGAGTGAAACTTGATAAAGATCTGCCAATGGTGGATTACAGGTAACAATTTCTATATGATTTTGTGAATGTACCACAATTTATGCAACTAATAAATTCTTATTCAATAGTCTCAAAATACACCTTCTGCCTCTTACAAAGTTTCATTCCCAATCATCAAGTTACTTTCAACATTAAGTTTAGACTATTGTTCAAGTTCAAGGGCTTTTATACGTTTTATGATCATGTAAATTCAAATAAAATTTCTTGTGAAAAGAGTCATTCATATCAATTGCTATGTCTCTTTCTTTCTTCACCCTGATTTGGGGATTATTCTAGAACCCTAGGATTACCTCCATCTCTTACGTTAAAAGAAATGTTACCAGACATCAAGTTACTAAATGACGAGAAGTAGGTGCCAAAGTATTTGACTTTCTTTCTTATTCAGTAAAATTTGTTTGGCATGGTGCTGGTGCTATTCATTGTACCATCTTTCAAATTCTGTTTCTGAAATTCTTTAATACTAGTTACCTCAATTTTGGAATATTGTTCTAGGATTTGATTCATGTTAGTATAACATAATATTCGAAAGTAACAGTTTTCCTGTTGAGTACTACCACATCCAATTCATTTGTCTTTAAAATATTGAGTTTAGAATACAACGTGAAAGTATATTGATTTATTTTAGGGGTCATTTAGAAGAGATTCTCTGGAGGGCTTTTGAGATTCTAAAAGTAACTTTTGACATTTCTATAAGCTCTTTTGAGCCTTTGGTCATCAGCTATACAAAAGACGTGTATTAGAATAAAGCTCTTTTTAGCTTATTTTAGTAAGCTTCGCAATGAAAATGTGAATAAATTTTCATTAAGCTCACATGTGCTCACTTGTGTTGCTTATCAATATTAACTTTGGAAACACAAATTCACAATTCGTTTTTATAGAAGTTGGAGGAAACGTCAGTAAATGTATAATATACTAAAAGTTTTCATTTGAAATATCTTTCTTTATTCAACGCAACCCCCACTTGTTTGCTCTTGGTTCTGTCCGTGAATACTTTCCCTTAATTAATCTTTCCGAACACGTGAGTGTAAATTACAGCTTTCATGTGGCTTACAATTGCATTTTTTTTTTCTACTTTTTCCTAACAGATGTTCCATATGATTAGCAAAATATACCAAATAGTTCATATTGATTTTATAATGATCTTTTCTTGCATCAATTTAATACAGGAAATACGCTCGAGTTAGGAAATGGACTGTTGGAATATCAGGCGGTAGAGAACTTATAGCCATTATCCGAGCATCAGGGAGCATTAGTCGTGTAGAGAGTCAATTAAGTGTCTCTAGCTCAGGCATCACTGCAGAGAAATTCATTGAAAAGATTCGAACTGTCAGAGGTAAACTTGACTTTACAAGTTACTAGTTCACCTTTTAAATTTCAATGCAGGACGCTGATTAAAATTGGCACTTATTCAATGGAATATTATCTTGTTTTTTATTGATTATGGAAGCTGCTGTTAATGCTTCATAGATATCTTTGTTTCAGTAAAGTAATATTATTCATTGATTCCCTACTATAAATGCTTCATACATTGCACTTCTTTTACTTATGCTTCCAAAACAGATGTCTTTCTTCCCAATACTGATGTATAAGAAATGTTTTAAATGCCGGATAGCATTGCATGGTAGCCAGCTCCAAAAATGTCATAGCGAGAAAGCATACTGTGGGATAATCGCTATTTGAAATTTTTTACAGTTTATATAATATAAATGTAAATTTTCAAAATTGATAAAAACTACTCAAAATTTGTAACATTCATAAATAACAATAAAAATTCATAGGCGTGTTAAACAAAGCATATAAGTAAATCCACAACGTCAAATACAAGTTTCCTAGAATATAATTATCAGTCATCATCTCCTAAATTTATGTATAGATTTCAATATTTGGAATATTAAAATCCAAAAAATAGTCCTCCAGGCAGGCCTTAATGTCTATGTTGTAATTGTTTTTTGGGAATCGAGACATAGGGCTGCTATTCAGTCCGCAATTTGGTTTGCTATGACTGCTACACTAAAATCTTCCACTACAGTAGCCCCTGTATTGGACATGGGCCGCTCCACACTGGTATACTAGTTTTGCGTGCTATTTAAAACCCTCTGTATAAGTTCACAATGTAAAAGATCAAATAGATATGGAACCCAGGTAGCAAGAACCGAAAATATATCTAGGATCTCTATCCATTTGTAGGGTCGGAATGGAGGGAGGAGAGGGGGAAGAGGAGATATAGAGGGATGAAGATTCTTGCTCTTTGAATGCGGAATTGAAGGAGAGAAAAAAAAAGTTGTGGGATCAACATGTTTTTATTTCCTCACTCAATATGCTAGATTTCAAAAGTAACGAATTACCCACTCGAACCAATTTATTATCGTTTCTCATTGTCAATTGTCAGCTCACATCATTCCAAACAATTGATTGTGCTAAAAAAGTTATTTTCATTAAAATAAAATCAATTTTGTTTTGATCTTTTGTATTTCTCCAAAACTAAACACCCCTAAAACTCATCTTATTTCTTACCTAATTTTTGTATGAAATGGAACATGAATTTCGGCAGACAGAACAAGAGATCCTTCAGCCAGAGGAAATAGGTAACTGCTAGCCGAACCCTTTGTTTGTGTTCAGGATGTAAAGTATAGGGGCTAGTTCTGTTTGGTTTAGTAAATTGCATATGCAAAAGCAACACAACATATCTATTCACTTTTAGGAATATAAACATAATCATTGTTGTCGTTTTTATCATAGTTAATCCCCGTCAACAATGCTGTTTTACAAAAATGCAACCTTTAACATTGTATTATTTTAATTCACTTACAAGTGTTATTTTCCCCTCAGAGTCAAAAAAATTTAAGGCTGCTATCATTAGAATCGACAGCCCTGGAGGTGATGCTCTTGCTTCTGATTTGTAAGTTCTGGTAAAATTTCCCCTCTTTCAATCATATGTCTAAACAGCTATTTTAAGTATTTAATAAGAAATTGTAGGTTTTCCTTACATTGGTTGGATGGATTTAGATCTGGTCTGTACCATGGCATCATTCATTTAGAGTACCTGTATAATGTTGATTTTTTCTTAATTGCAGCACTTTTCTTTTGAGATGATAATAGTAGCATATGTATGTTGGATCATAATAATCATCGGTCCCAATTTTTCTTTCTTAACTTGAATTTATAAAGGTGACGACATTTATAAGCAAAATTGATACAAATGCAAAGTTATGGCCTTTTATAAGAAAAATTAAACCATGTAACACATTAGTAAAAATGCTTAATGACTAAGAACGCCTGGCAATTGAAAGATTTTTAATGCCAAGGAAAAGTTTAGCATCCATAGCAACTCTCTCATTTGTATCCATACAAATAGGCAGTGGAAGCATCTCAAGCTGTTGAACAGTATACTAGCAGGGCAGTAACTTAAATGGTCCACTAGAATTGGTTTTCAGAAACCCTATATGGAACTTTCCAATTTCAGCTATTGTAGGTGTAGATATTTTAAAATCTTGATTAAATAATTTTCATATTCAAAAACAATAATTTTAGATTTGACGAGTTAATCATATCCTTTATGTGGTGGTCTACATCAATTTGCAATACATCTTCAATTCTTGTCATCGATGATGTTGTTATGCTTATTATTTTATTTGTATGTTTAGGTGATCATATTCGTTTGCCGAGAATCATGATCATTATCTGGTGTCATCATCTGCAGGATGTGGAGAGAAATCCGGCTTTTGGCTGCTAAAAAACCAGTCATTGCTTCCATGTCTGATGTGGCAGCAAGCGGAGGGTACTACATGGCAATGGGAGCTGATGCTATTGTTGCAGAAAACCTTACCTTAACTGGTTCGATTGGAGTGGTCACAGGTAAACAGAGTGCTTTACTGTTTCAGTAGGTGAAAGAATTGCAGGAAGATATAATTACTTAACTGAAGCTAATAATACAAAGTTGTTAACAAATTTATTTTACAGAATTTATTATTTAACCGAAGATATAATCTACGCATGACATCTTTTTGTAGGAAAATTTAACCTGGGGAAACTGTATGAGAAGATTGGCTTTAACAAAGAAATTATATCAAGGGGAAAATATGCTGAGCTCCTTGCTGCTGAACAACGTCCTTTCAGGTAATATTATTCTTCATATCCTCGTGTAAAGATTGTAGTGGATAGGCAAACAATATTAGACAGTGTAATATGTGAGAAATATGTAGAAAAGGAAGTTGTTTTGGTTGAAGAGAAACATAAACAACATTGAAAATTATTTATAATTTTTTCATTAATTATTAATAATTTTATTTATTATTCATTGGTTTCATATAAAAACTAAAGCCGTGGGTGTCCATAATTGATTATGGAGGCAAGGCAACCATATTTTATGCATTTTGAGGAACATAATTGATATGTTGCAGCGAATGTTAGTTTGCCTTTCTTCACTGTTTTGCCTGGAAGAAAAGAACGCGTGTCCCACCATTCTTTTTTTACTCTACTTCATGCTTCTTTCCTTCCAAACAACTCACCATCTTTCATTTCCTTTGACCCTCTTCCTCTCTCCCTCTCTTTCCAAGCTATGAAAAACCTTAGGAGGCCAGGTTTCTACCTCCATTTATGATATAAATTTTTCCTCTGGTAGGAGGCCAGGTTTCTACCTCCCATTCACTATGCAGGATTCTTACTTTCCTATTGTATATGAGTAAAGTACAAGTTTGAATTCTGAGACAGACAAAGTGAAAACTTTCGATTTTCTTGTTTTGGTACAGGCCAGATGAAGCAGAATTATTTGCCGAATCTGCTAGGCATGCTTATAAACAATTCCGGGACAAGGCTGCATTGTCCAGATCAATGACAGTAGGTTTTATCTAACAAGCTAATTCCCGTGCTTTTGTTCATCCGTCTTGTAGATCTTTGTCACAGACTTACAGCTAATGTACTGTGACTAGGTAGAGAAGATGGAGGAGGTTGCACAGGGAAGGGTTTGGACTGGTAACGATGCAGCATCGCGTGGTTTAGTTGATGCTATTGGCGGGCTTTCTCGTGCTATTGCCATAGCAAAAGTTAAGGCCAATATACCTCAAGACAGTGAGGTTGGTTTGCAATCTTTATTTTTGTGGTATAAATGTTGTACTTGAGAAATATGGATGCAAAACATGGTGATTATGCTAGAGTTATCTCAGGTTACACTTGTGGAGATCTCCAGACCCAGCCCTTCTCTACCCGAGATCTTGTTAGGTGTTGGGAGTTCCCTCGTTGGAGCTGACAGAATGGTGAAGGAACTGCTACAGGGTGTGACATTTTCTGATGGAGTTCAAGCCCGGATGGATGGAATCATGTTTCAGACATTGGAAGAATATCCTTTTGGGAATCCCATTTTGTCAATAATAAAATCTTACCTCAGTTCCTTGTAGTTGTCTATAGTTCATTCAATCATTGTCTCATTTTATTCTTGGAGTTTTCTATATGTTCCTTTCCTTTGTTGTTTAAATGGGTAATATTAGATAAAGGGCTCCTGTAATGTCTCCCTCACAACCCTTGTACATACACGATGTAAAGTTGGAAAGTTTAAAGGCTAGTTTTACACATCAACTAAGATGGAAATCTTGTGTACTGGTTGCTGCCTCTATTATTTTTTTTTTTCAGTAATGCATATACAACCCTATCCTGGTAGCATAAGGTTAGTCGTGTTTTTATTGTAGTAATAGAAGTTCATGTGGATACATGAACAACCTTTTCATTTTTGTTTTTGCTAACTAAATTTTTATTGAATGAGATTTTGAGGAGTGCGCTCGGACATACTCCGACAAATTTTTTTATGGATGGATATTCGTGGGATTTTGTGCAGAAAAAGTCATTGAGTTGGAGGGTTACCTATATCTTGCATCTATCGAAAAATGCCCTGCCTTGAATAGATCCATGCATCTAATGTCATGAAAATAAAATAAAAATAAAGAGGAAACATTTGCATGTTGCAAGTATGATTTTAAAAAAATTACTAAGAGTTCAAAAGCTCAACCCATTAGGTTTTCTTCATGGTGGGTTGCCTCCATGCTTGAGTTTTAGAACTTGGTGTCATCTACTCATCTCAAGTTGTGAAGGCAAAAATTGAAATATGTTGAAACCGTCTTTCAGTGCTGAGGCTATGCTTCTAGGTTTTAATCTGCTTGACTCTGTTTTCTTCTAATGCTTCTAGGTTTCAATCTGCCTGACTCTTTTTTCTTCTAAACTGCATCAATTCAAAAACAAAAAAAATGCATTAAATCATCACATGTTTTATGTCCAAATGATTTTACTGATTTCTAAGTGAAAGGAAGTGAAACTTATGCAAGAAATCAAACAAGATAAGAGCCAAAATGTAAGTGAAATATGAGTAAAATAGGCACTTATCAAGTATCATGGAAATATGATGAACAAATTATTTCACAATCTGCCATGAAAGCAGAGGTTATCTCACAGACTAATGTGGAAACAAAGATTATTAGTTTAGATACTGCCATTGTTGTAGCAAAATTTCTTAATTTTTTTTTATATGATTTACCATTATTAAATAAACCTATATCTTATATTTCAATGCATTGTACAATCAAATTACTATATCTAAAGTTTCTAGCAAAAGTGTTAATGAAAAAAGAAGGCACACGAGAGTAAAACACAAATCTGTTATAAATTTAATTACTCATGATATTATTTCTCTTAATTTTGTCAGGTCAAAAAGAAATATTCCAGATTTACTTATGAAAGGATGGATACATCAATAACTACTTGAGTTGTTGAGGGAAATAAGAGTAAAATCCATAAATTAGTTGCAACAATGGACATTCATCTCCATACTAATGGTGATCCCAAATAATGATGTTCAATTGATAATAATGAAATTGTTATTGACTAAAGTATACCAACTCATTTGAATAAAGATTATGTCTCATTCCTGTGTACTATACATTGTGATAATAATTAGGTTGAGGTATGTACATTATTATGCTTATTTTTTAAAATATCTTTTAATAAATCAAATGACAACTATTGTAGGGGTGTGAATCACAAATCACCCTTTAAGGATTTACCTAGTGAGTGTGATGGTGGGGTTGCAATTATCAGACATAGACAATTGCAGAAGACTATAACGCACAACCAATGATTAGAACCTAAAATGAACACCAATGTTGCATGTGTTATTTACTAAAATCTGATTGCAAGAAATTTAATTTAAGACAATTAAGTTTCTACATTTTATTCTTTGTTATAAGAATTGTTTGGTCCGATTAATTTTCTTGTATTCATATATTTATCTTATTATTATTATTATTATTATTATTATTGTTATTATTATTATTATATTTTCTATTTTGATTTTATTTTCTAACACTATCTATCTAGTAGTAGTTGTGTCCAAAATATACTTAGTGTTGTTAAATAGGATTGGTTGAGTCCCAAGAATACTCAAAGTTTAGTCATGAACGATTGTGCCCAAAGAATTAATGTTCTTTAGTCAAGAGTAATTGTATCTAATAATACTCAAATTTAGTTAAAAGTGATTGTGGTTAAAACATATTTATTGTTTAATTAGAATGACTTTATTTAAAGAATATTTGTTGTTTAACTAAAAGTGATCGAATCAAATAATGTTTGCTTTGTGTCTTGCTTCTTGAATCTACATTAGTAAAATTTTATTTGGTTAAAAACATAGTCTAGGTTATTAGATGAAACAATATAGAAATATCTTGTTCATCAACTCTTATATTTTACACAATGCGTCTATAAGTTATATTTACAATTCCCAACTCTTATCAAAACTTGTCAATATATGTATTTGTCAAGTATAGCCTTTTGAAAATCTTGCAAAAAACCTTTTGAAAATCTTAAATAAATAGTTCAACTCTCCATTTTTATATATTTTTAGCTTGATTTTCACAAGTTCAATTAAAACAGGCAAATCTTTTTATAAGTTATCTTATATTAAAGAAGGTAATAAAGAAAAATAAAAAGTATACATAAAAAAATGAATTATATGTTCTATATTAAAATTTACTGAACTACTTTTATTTAAATAATAAAATAATTTTAAACACTACATTTTGTTGATAAATTTATTATTCTTAATTAATTTAACCATGCCATAGTTAATAAATAGGGATGGACAACGTATTATTACTATCTACGTCATTATATAAAGGAAATTCTTTTACTAATTTTATTATTTAAGTTTAATGTCTTTTCACTTTAACCTTTTCTAACTTAATTATTATTTTAAAATTAAAATAATTATTTATAATAAAAATTATCAACAAAATAAATAAAATTATCTATAATAAAATAATAAAAATTATTTATATTTATTTTTATAACTAGTAATAACAATTTTATTTTCATTTTATGATATAAAGATAAACTTGATACATGATTTTCCGATCGTTATTACAAAATATGCCGCCTTAAATTTAAAAGAGGTTAAATATGATTTTTTTTACTTAATTTTAAGTGGAATTTTTTTTTTTAATTTTAGATCAATTTAGTCCATTATCATTTTGAGAGACACGTGTATTTAGTCATTCTAACAAAATTTTATTAAATTTATTTGATTTTTCAAACATGTTTTTCAGCTAACATTAGAGAAAAATCCGTCAAACTGAACATAAAACACATTTAAAATATTAAATAAATATATTAAAATCTGGTTAAGCGACTTAATCACACATTTTTAAAGTCTAAAAACTAAATTATACTAAAATTTTGAATTGAATCGATTATAATTTTTACTTCAAATTAAAGGAAAAAAAAAATATTTTACCTATTTTAAAATAGGGTTAAATATGTTTTTAGTCCTTTAACTTTTAGTGAATTTTGGAATTAATCCATTTCGAAACTTTGGACTAATTTAGTCTTTCATATTTCGAAATACGTGGATTTAGTCCTTTTAATCAAATTTTGTTAAGTTTATTTGACATTTCAAGCGCGTTTCATAATAGTATTTGACTTAACATTAAAGCAAAAATGTGTCAAACAATATAAACAACTTAAATACAATCTTGAAATGCATACAAAACATCAAATAAATTTAACAAAATTTGTATTTCGAGCGATGAAGAACTATATTAGTCCAAAATTTCAAAATAGACTAATTCCAAATTTCACTTAAAGTTATGGAACAAAAACATGTTTAACCCAATAAAATATTACCGTATGTGACAAAATATGATGGAAGTGAAATTATATGAGACCAAAATTAATAAATAAAAAATGTGGTATTTTTTTTTTGTTACCAAGATAGACTTAAGGCATTTGGTTCGTGTTTATCACCTCTATGGCTAACGAATTTCTAACTACCATTCAAATTGGAGTGCACTGAAACTGAAGTCTGATAATGGCTTCTGTGTCGCCACCCACTCTCTCATTCCATCACAAACTCCCCATTCAACACAGAAGCAGTTGGACATGGAACCGCAACAAAAACAACAACCATTTTCCTTCATTTAAGGTTCCAAAATCTTCTCTTTCTCCCCCAACAACACGCAAAGTTCATGATCATTCACGCGCCAAAATAAACCACCCACACCAACCCTTTCTCCAACGCTTACACAATCTCTGCGACGCCGGGAACCTCAACGAAGCCCTCAACTTGCTCCACTCGCAGACCCAAAACGGCGTCGTTTCCTCTTCAGACGTTACAAAAGAAGCCATTGGACTCTTACTACGAGCCTCTGCGCTCCACAAGGACATCGATGTCGGGCGAAAGCTCCACGCTATGGTTTCGGCGTCGCATCGGTTCCGCAACGACGTCGTTCTGAACACCCGCATTATTTCCATGTTCTCTGCGTGTGGGTCCCCCTCGGACTCTCGCTCCGCCTTCGACGCCGCCAAGGAAAAGGACCTGTTCCTCTACAACGCGCTTCTCAGTAGCTACGCGCGAAACGCGCTTTTCCGCGACGCGATTTCGCTGTTCCTCGACTTGCTCTACGCCACGGAGCTCGTGCCCGACAACTTCACGCTCCCCTGCGTGGTTAAAGCGTGCGCCGGCGTCGCGGACGCGGGACTCGGCGAAATGGTTCACGCGCTAGCTTTGAAGTTTGGTCTTTTCTTTGACGTTTTTGTGGGGAACGCGCTTATTGCCATGTACGGGAAATGTGGGCTCGTAGAGAGAGCCGTCAAGGTGTTTGAAACTATGCCGGAGAGAAACTTGGTGACGTGGAATTCCATGATGTACGCGTATTCTGAGAATGGGGGTTTTGAGGAGTGTTACGGTGTTTTTAAGGGACTGTTAAGTGAGGAAGAAGGATTGGTACCTGATGTTGCTACGATGGTGACGGTGATTCCTGCGTGCGCCACTCTAGGTGAAGTGGGAATGGGAATGGTTCTTCATGGTTTGGCTTTCAAACTTGGCATTAGTGAGGAAATGACGGTGAATAATTCCCTTGTGGATATGTATTCGAAATGCGGTTACTTGGGGGAGGCAAGAGTTTTGTTTGATATGAACGGTGGGAGGAATGTTGTTTCTTGGAATACCATGATTGGTGGATACTCTAAGGAAGGAGATTTTGGTGGAGTGTTTGGACTGCTGCGAAAGATGCTGGTAGAAGACAAGGTGAAGGTGAATGAGGTGACGGTGTTAAACGTTCTGCCAGCTTGTTCAGATGAGCTGCTGACCTTGAAAGAACTTCATGGTTATGCTCTCAGGCGTGGATTTCAGATTGATGAATTGGTAGCCAATGCTTTTGTTGCTTCCTATGCGAAGTGCGGTTTGCTGGATTGTGCTGAGCGTGTCTTCTGTGGTATGGAAGAGAAAACGGTGAGCTCTTGGAATGCCCTGATTGGTGCCCACGCCCAAAATGGCCTTCCCAGAAAGGCTTTAGATTTGTATCTTGTGATGAGGGATTCTGGGTTGAATCCTGATAGGTTTACTATTGGTAGCCTTCTTTTAGCTTGTGCGCACTTGAAATTCCTTAGCTGTGGCAAAGAGATTCATGGTTTTATGATGCGTAATGGTTTAGAATTGGATAAATTTCTTGGAATATCGTTGTTGTCACTTTATATTCAATGTGGCAGTATATTACGAGCAAAGTTAATTTTTGATAAGATGGGAAACAAGAGTTTAGTATGCTGGAATGCCATGATTTCTGGATTTTCACAGAATGAACTTCCTTGTGAGGCCCTTGATACATTTCAACAAATGCTCTTAAGTGGGATTGAGCCACAAGAGATTGCTGTAATGAGTGTTCTGGGCGCTTGTTCACAGGTTTCATCATTGCGGCTTGGGAAAGAAGTTCACTCCTTTGCACTGAGAGCTCATTTATCTGACAATACCTTTGTTATTTGTGCATTGATTGACATGTATGCTAAATGTGGAAGTATGGAACATTCTCGGAACATTTTTGATAGGGTAGATAACAAGGATGAAGCAGTATGGAATGTTATGATTGCAGGATATGGGATTCATGGGCATGGCCTGAAGGCCATTGAGCTGTTTGAATTAATGCAAAATAATGGATGCAGGCCAGATTCTTTTACTTTTCTTGGAGTGTTAATGGCCTGCAACCATGCTGGGATAGTAACAGAAGGATTGAAATATCTTGGTCAGATGCAGAGTTTGTATGGTGTAAAGCCAAAGTTAGAACATTATGCATGCGTGATCGATATGCTTGGTCGAGCAGGGCAATTGAAAGAAGCTTTAGAGTTGGTAAATGAGATGCCAGATGAACCAGATTCAGGTATATGGAGTTCATTGCTCAGTTCCTGTAGGAATTATGGGGATTTGGATATTGGAGAGGAAGTTTCCAAAAAGCTATTAGAATTGGAACCATATAAAGTTGAGAATTATGTATTGCTATCAAACTTGTATGCTGGATTAGGAAAATGGGATGAGGTGAGAAAGGTACGGCAGAGAATGAAGGAGATTGGTCTTCATAAAGACGCAGGCTGCAGTTGGATTGAAATAGGAGGAAAGGTTTATAGATTTATTGTCAGTGATGGATCACTTTCGGAATCAAAGAAGATTCAGCAGACTTGGAATAAATTGGAGAAAAAAATAAGCAAAATTGGCTATAAACCCGACACAAGTTGTGTGCTTCATGAATTGGAAGAAGAGGAAAAGATTAAGATACTGAAGAACCATAGCGAGAAGCTTGCAATTTCTTTTGGTCTATTAAATACGGCTAAAGGTACAACATTGAGGGTTTGCAAAAATTTACGCATATGTGTAGACTGTCACAATGCAATCAAATTAGTATCAAAAGTTGTTGGAAGGGATATTGTTGTAAGGGATAACAAGCGGTTTCATCATTTCAAAAACGGATTTTGTACCTGTGGAGATTACTGGTAGTTGGGGCACTACATTGTTAGTCTTTACATATGCGTAAAGACTAATATTTTTTTATTGAGTGAAGAACTTCATTAAGCATCAATGGAGTTATGAAGAACTGCTTCTGTTTATCTTCCTTATTATACAGTATATATGTTCAATCCAATTCTTTGCACCATTTCTGACGGGAAAGATGAGTCATGCAGGATTCGTACCTTGTCTATGACTTGTAAACCACTACCTTCATCGTAGAAGTGGACTTTTTTTTTTCACTGCAAATACAACTGTATAGCACACTGTAATTTATTGTGAAATATATGTTCAAGAGGATCACCTTGGAAAGGAAAAAGAAGAATTTCGAATGCAAATGCAATCAGATTAGGAGTACATTTTGTATTCATAATGAGAGAAAGTAAATAGAAACATTCTTTGACAAGTTTTCTATTTTTCTTAAATAGCGGAGTACCCTTTTTCCTTGTACGAATTCCATTCAATCATCTCCATATTTAGTTAGTTCCTTCACTGTAATTTTTTTTTCTTTTTTCAGAAAATGAACAAATGTAATAAATACTAAGATATCTTATATGACAATTACAGTAGAAATACGGGAACTTAAGCTCAACAAAATTCCGGACAAAGACCCTGAACAATCCCGGGAATAAAGAGGGAAAACGGGGCCTAAGAAAAGAGAACAGGCATGCTAATCGGAGTCCTAAGAATTTATATTGAATTAAAAAAATTAGTTACAATAAGATTTTATAATGTACAAAGTGTGTTCCATTTTCTCCAGGCCTTTTGCTTTATAAACCGATCAACATGAATTAGAAGCGAGCCTCTTCTCTGTAAGAAACCCTATTCCGATGATTGATTTCAACTCCCTGAAAACTCCACCGCGTTTTTCACATGATTAGAGTAGGTGAATTTTTTTACTTGATAGTAGACTTCAAAAATGGATTGGAGGGACGATTTGGTTGTCCCAAACCAGTCTCTGATTTGTCAAGTCCATTCTTCTTTGATGTATGAGGAGTCATGTCTCCCACCTTCCCCACCTTGTCACTTGTTTCTTCCCCTGTCTGCTTTCCCTTCATAGTTTCATTTACCATTGGACTTCTGATTATGCCAGCTTTACTTCCCTCTTGAGTTTTGTCTTTCTTTATGAATGATGGAGAAGATAATTTTGGTGATGACATAGTAACTGCATTTAATGATTCAGTTCGAGTTGAGGCCTTGCTTGCGTTATGAAGAGCATCAGCTTTAATGGGTGCAACACAGTTTTCTTTGATGTTGGTTTCCGTAGCTTTTTTTGCTTCCTCAAGTAGCCTTTCCTGTTTTGAACATGCAGCGATTACAAGGTAAAGATGGCAGTGCATTGTTAACAATTGTTTAAACTGTACCTTTGTTAGGACGTAAGAGGCTTACCTCCAATATGCTGCTGAACCTTTCGGCCAAGTTTGGAAGTTTCAGAGCAGTAACAAGTTTTATTGCACCTCTCATTGATTTTTCCAGAGTCAAAAGTTTCACAAGTTCAGTTGCTCGCTCAAGCTTATTGCCTGAAACATCCATAAGGGCGAGGCATGATTACTTTTCACTTTCACAATTGAAGCCATACAAAGTGAAATAAAAAACAGACGCTGATGAACTCACTGTTGCAGCATGATGCTATAAGCCTCAGTATACATTTATCCTGCGCTGCTTCCAAATTGAAAGCATCGTCATCCAGTGAAGTAGTGTCCAGACCTACAGATGCCATTTCTTCCATTCTTCTCTGAATCTGCGTGTATCATGATTACAAATTTAGGTATTGGATAAAACAGATAAAGACAACTCAAACTAAAGGTAAAAGTAGATCTGAATCAAGACTTGTGACTAGCTCGCTAAAAGAGAGTGATCATAACTAAATTTGAAAAGGGTATAAGAAAAACAAACCAAAAAGAGATGCAAGTTGTTCATCATAAACTCGTTTTCATGGACTTCAGATCCCAAGTCAGAGGAAGCAAGAGGAAATGAAAGACTCAACGGAGTGAGAACTGGCTTAGGCATGACCTAGTAGGAAAGCAAATATCAATTAATGATTAGTTGCCAGAAAAACAAGAAAAGAAGAATGCACCAAACTGTCTATCAGTCTTGTACCTGAGGGAACTCTTCAGGCTTTTTGCATACCACACAAAATAACTTGCTTGCATTCAAACCCGTCACCCAGTAGTTTTCGTTTGACTTCTCTTTTAAAGCACTGCGCGTTGAAAGTTAAAAAAAAACAAATCTCAGGCAGGAGAATAATAGACACATCAAACCAGTTCATATGGTTAAACGATTATTGAACCTGAAGAGTGGGACCCATCTGCCACCAAATTGGCTTGTATATGATCTTAGCACACCCTGTATATTATAATTACCAAATCAGTTAGAATAACACGATGCACTCATGAGCATAGGGAATAAATACCAAATATCAACAGTAACTATAAACACAATTAATACCTTCGAATCGTATGAACACAGTTGGCCTTCCTCACTAAACCCAAACCAACTTAGGGATGAACCAGGAGATATTGGTAAGCGACCTTGAAGGAGTTGGGTCCCTTGAGGAATATTAAATACGATAAACTCTAGCATCTGCAAGTTTTAGAAAAAATATATCGTTATAGACACGAATAGATATAATTAATCAAGTTGTGATGTTTTTATAACAAGATGACTATGTCCTCCGAGTTAGATAGCCTCTTAAAAAGGTTAAAAATAAATACTAAATATAACCTCGACAAGGAACCAACCTGATCATTTGAGGAAAGGTAATCAAAGACATGAGTGACAACTGCAAGCTTCTCCTTGAAACCGGATGCAGTCAACACTGGTCCATCTAGTGAAAGTACATGTTTCTGCCATGAAAACAAGTTGGAAGTGCGTAAATGCTTCATGAGGACTACAGATCATCACAGGGGTTAAGATCACAAAATAAAACAGTTCAAAATTCAAGAAATTCATACTTATCAACCCTTTAAACCTATAGACCTTCTAAATTGGTAAAAGTATCTTGTTTCTTATGTTCAGCTATTGAAAATAAAAAACATGTAAATAAGATATGAATGTGCAAAAAAACCTGCAAACCACTCTCAGAAAAGATGCGAAGATAGTTCAAACTAGTCACGGCAGCAACCCAAGCAGCGCCAAGTGCAACAACCTTCACTTCTTCTCCTTCAAAGCGCATAGACCACTGCAAAAATTTTAAGAGTAAGAATAAGGTAAGATTTTACATCATGCTGAGTGTTAGTCATAGAAACTGAAATGTTGTATGTCCTAGTAACAATGCAAAACTAAAAGTAATGTAATTACACATCTTCTTTTATATGCATTTTCTTATATAAAAGTAATCAGTGAACTTTTCAGCTAGATTAAGCAAGTAATCTAACCTCGCTATTGTTAGCCCAGCTACTAAATGGGCGATACATGAGGGTGCTCATGTTCTTCTCCCCCTTACAAGGATTTGCAAAGACGCTCCCACTCTCACTCAATGCTGCCATTGTGAATCCAAAATGATCAGTCATTGAAGGAACTCGTGGAGTGCTTCCAGTATCATGAAAATCAATCTGTAGCAAAAAACATGCGAACTCATTTTTCTATACTAAAATTGATTTTATTAACTGAAATTTACAAAGGGATAATCGTAACTCAAAATGAAAGCAAAGCTTGAACTATCAACACTTCTTATGCATTAAATTACCTCAATATGGGAGTATCCATCGTGTTCAATAGAGGTTATACATCCAAGCATGTTGTAGCATAAGAAACGCCTTTTCCCAGGCTGAAAAGGTGTAGATCCTGGCTGAAATGCCTCCTGCCTTTTTGCCTTAGATGTTATCATGGTACCTCTAAATCCCATATTCCCACTATCCAATTTTTCCTTGCTTGATCGATTTCGTTTGTTGTGAGAATCAACCTTCGGATACAATGCAATTTCCTCATATCCATCCTCACCTAAATTTTCCTCACTCAAGGAGTGTTTACGCAATCTTTTCCTGCTTGTTGGCTCAAATTCCTCATTACTATTTTCACCAATATCACTCAAGCTTCCACTTGCACTATTTTCATGATCCTCCTCATCAAACAAAAGAACCCCATTGCTCTTGTGTTTCACGGGTATATCCTCAGTTGGAGACTTCATAGACGAAGGAATAACATTGTCCCAAATACCATACTTCCCCATAACATCCACAACAGCCAAGGAATTCCCAATTGGCTTCCACGCCATGCAACACACTCTTTCATCAAACCTCTGTCTGTCAATGTCCTGCTTCCTATTAACATCCCAGATCAGAACCTGCCTGTCTAAACCAGAGGTAGCAATGTACTTGCCATTGGGTGACCAACACAAGAAACATATTGGCTGTATGTGATCTCCTCTCAAAGAAAACAACTTCTCAGCAGTGTCCCTGTCATACATTACAACATCATTTTTCAAACCAGGAACAGCTAAGGTCTCACCATCAGGACTCCAGCAAAGAACATTCACAGCTGAAATATCTAGTCCAGTGTCAGGAGCTATGCCTTTGAGGTTATGAATGATTTTCCCAGACTGAAGCTCCCACAAAATAACAGTTCCAGTTGAATCCATAGAGGCTAAGTATTCACCATTAGGGTCAAAAGCCAAGCCAGTGACAGACCCTTTGTGTCCTTTAAGAACCCTAGTAATGGTACCATCAAATGTATTAATAAGCTTGATACCCTCGTCATCACCAGCAGCAGCAACCATGCTCCCTGATTTGTTAAATGCCAAGGAACGTATTGGGAGTGTAAACCTTGTAATGTTTCTCTCAAACTCTCCACCTGCCAAGTGTCAACCCTAAAATCCATTACAATAAAAACATAGAAACGAATGTCTAAAAATTTTTAAACAGTCGCAAAAAGAGAATGGAATTGAGCTAAGCATGTTAGGAAGAGCTTATGAAAAAACATGTTTTTAAGCTATAATCTTATTTTAAAAATGTCCACAAAATAGAAAAAGAACTTCCTATAACTTATTCAATAAATCCGTATTAACTTGTGTAGCTAAATGTACCCTTAATATATGGGAGCATTGTACCAGTCCAAAATGCAATTGGTCATACTTTCTGCCGGTTCCAATACGTTCAGTTATACTACTGGTAAGAAATAAAATATTCAGTCACTCACTAACCACAAGAAGGAAGGTTTGTGTGAAATTTAAAAAGAAAATGAAGTCTATTTTAATGCCATTACATACATTTCTAACCTGATTTAGTGCCTGCAATTTTGAATGATAGACATTATATGCCGGTGGATGAACTAATATGACTAATTTACCTAAAACCCAAAGATTGTATAGAAATGAGTAATTAAATCCAAATGAAAACAGCTTTGGAAGAAATTACGAAAACGTTGTATGACATATACACAATTTGACATAGTAGAGTCCATGTTGCGATTGGACAAATAGTGTTGCTTAATCCAATTGGTTGAGTTCAAATTGACGGGGAACAAAGAAAAAGAATAGAGTACCAGGGAACTTGTAGAGTTTGACGGAGCGATCGATGGATCCGGAAGCGAGGCAAGTGGAATTGGGGCTAAGAGCCAAGGCGGTGACGCCGTCGCGGTGGTGGCGGAGGATTTTGGGAGAGATGGAGGGGGAAATGGGGTCGTGGATACAGATGGAGATGTCGGAAGAGGAAGCGGTAACCAAATGACTGGCTTGCTGGTCCCACAGAACGGAGCAGAAAGACGCGCGGCCGCCAATGGCACCGTGCGCCTCCCTCAACTTCACCGACCGGACCTTCATGGCGGCTTCCCAAACGGTTGGGTTTGGTGCGAAAAGAAGAGTGAGATTTGGTTTAGAGGGAAATGAGACAAGGGAGAAGGGAGATGGTGAGATGAGGGAATAAATCTAAAAGGAAACCTGAAACTGAAGCTCAAGTGTTTTGGCGCCAAATGGGGTTTATGTTTTTTGGGACTTGGCGGGAGGGACAGAACTATAAGGGGATTCCTGACATGGGCTCGGCCCGATACTATTATTTTACTAAAAAATGGGATCAGTTTCCGCGGGTCTTTCTTCCTGCACCTCCAAAAATTTTTCTACACCTCCAAACTTTTTTTAAATTTCCAAAAAACCCTTTTGACCATTTAAGAAAATCCGCAGACACCACACCTCCAAAATTATGTCGACTTCCGAAAGTCAAAATATATCACCGGAAATCGATTTTCGGAAGTCAAAAATGACTTCCGAAAGTCAAAATGTATCATTCCGGAAGTCAAAAAAAATTCCCGGAAGTCAATTTCCGAAAATCAAAAAATATTTGACTTCCGGGAAGTCAAAGAAAAATTATCCGACTTCTGTAAGGTAATTTTTTTTTTTGAATATTTTTAATTCTTTTTAGAATTTATATTTTTTTACTATATAAATAAATATATATATATATATATATATATATATATATATATATATATATTCGATTTTTTTTAATTTTAAATGTTATTATTTATATATTATTTATATACATTATTTTAAATATGATTTTTTAATTGTTTTTTATTTTTATTAAATTTTTAATAGATTATATAAAAATAAATTTAAATTTAAAAATATAAAAAAATATATAATTGAAAAAATTTTAAAATGTTTAAAATAACAAAACTTTAAAGTTAAAAAAATGAAAAAAAAAAATATATATATATATATATATATATATATTAACTTTAAAGTTATCTTATTTTAATTTAAATTATTTTTCAATTTTTTATTTAATATTTTTTTTATTTTTATTTTTTAAAGTAATTTTTTTAAAATTTATATGTTTTATAATTTTTAATACGTGGTTTTTAAAAATTGAAATAAAATAAGTTAGAAAATATAAATTTTAAAAAAAATTAAAAATGTTTAAAATTGATTTAATTTTACTTACGGAAGTCGACTTCCGGTAATGATTTTTGACTTCCGGAAATTGACTTCCGGTGATATATTTTGATTTCTGGAAGTTAACTTCCGGTGACATATTTTGACTTCCGGAAGTCATATATTTTGACTTCCGGAAGTCATATATTTTGACTTCCGAAAGTATTTTTGGAAGTGTGATGTCTGTGAGTTTCCTTAAATGATCAAAGGGTATTTGGAAAATTTAAAAAAAAATTGGAGGCGCAGAAGAAATGCTTAGAGGTGTAGGAAGAAAGACCCGTTTCCGCTGATATCCAACTTAGTAAACTTTCTTCCTGCACTCCTATTTTTCTCACTTGCATCTGTATAAGATAACAAAATGTCAATTTTGTCCTTAATGAAAAAGTAATTATAAACCTAGTTTTTATCCCTCTCCTTACTTCACCTTCTGCCCCAGTGTTCCACCCCATTCATCTCTCTCATCTTATATCGAGTTCTAAATCTTCGTTTTCATGCATTTAATAAAAAAATCTCAAAATAGGAAAATCAAACTTTGAAAAGTTTGTGATAGTTGCAGGAATGCACTCATTTAATCTGCCTATTGCTTTCTCAATTTTCTTCATTTTCATGTCACATGTGATGTCGTGGTGGTGTAGACGTTGTTCACTGATAGTATCACCGATCTTTATGTTATTACTGAATAATTTTGTTAATGTGAATTTTCTAATTTAAAATTTACGATCAGAAAAAAATATATATATATTTATTTATTTGTACATACATAATCAATAACATCTTGACCATCTTGTACGAAATGTACTCCATCTAAGTATATTTAGATAAAATTAGCATCATATGGATAATAATGATATCGTGTCAGCTATTTCATTAGTAACTATGAATTGTGAAAGTCAATGATAAAAAAATATATTAACAAAGTATTAGGTTAAGTTAATAAAAGTAATTAATCATATTCATTAAACTCATAAGTAAAAGTTAATAAGATATAAATAATATAATACACCAGACTCATTCATCAAACTCATAAATATTATGGTATTTATTATCATATTTGACTAATTTGTATGTTGAAATGTCTTGTACACATATACATAAGGAAACAAAGATCTAGGATAATTTGACTTGAGAATACAAGGTTGGAGGTTGTAGCGTGAGGAAGTAACTTTTCACGAAATATACATTTTTTATTTTGATTCGGAATGTATAAAATGAAAATTTTATATTTTTAAAATATAAAAAACAAAATTAAAATTATGGATGATGTACAGTCGGAATTAAAAGTGCAAACGAGAATCTCACAAAAAATGGATGCCCACAGCCACCAGCAATGACCATGAAACGGGGACACCAACCACAAACTTTAAAACATTCATTGTCTAAATTAATTTACAAAAGGATAATATTGGTATTCTGAGAAGTGTGGGAAGCAGGTGGAAAACATGGGGATGCAAGAAGAATTTGCCCCCAACTTGGACTTTCTTATTCTCATCTTCATTTCAATTTTGACTTTCTTCTTACACTCCCTTAAGTTTCTTCTCGGACCTCCTTGGGATGTGTAAGATATCAAAAGTATCCCTTCTGAACACTGTTACACAATTAAAAAATTAAAAATCTGATATTATATTTTAGATTGTACGCAAACTTATTTACTTTTTAATAGTCCATGGGTCACAAAAATGCGGCTTAGTTTTATAGGAGGTCAATGCTGGTTTAGGAATTAAAATAAAAAATGACAACTTCTCTCATGTTTGTATTATTTATTAAATTTATTAAAACTAATATTTAAAGCTTATAATAAATATATATATATATATATATATATATATATATATATATTTATTTATATTTTGTACGAGTAGAAGAAAAAACTGTTTAGTAAAAATTATTCGAAAAATTGTTGAAAGATCTTTTAAAAATTTAATCATCGATAATTTATATTAATATTTTTAAAATATATCAACGATAGATAATATTCTATTATGACGTAGACTCTTAGTATTATATACGAAATAATATATTTCTATAATATTATATGAACAAATTAAGAAATGAAAATCATTAATTAATATATATATATATATATATATATATATATATAAATGAAATTATGTTATATATAATTTCTCTTTATTCAAAGTTTATATTAAAAATAATTATTATTTTATTTTTTATTAAATAATTATTATTTTTATAATAATCAAGATCATAACCTAAACATTGAGCTTTTACTTCGATCACAACCTAATAGTGATGCAGTAATCTTTTAATCTTTGTTTAATATTCTAATTTCATGATTAATTTTTATACTTATTTTCCTTTACAACCGATCGGCTTAGAGACTCTGCCCCCAATCAGTCGAATTCCATTTTTTTTCCATTTTATCGTGTGATATTTTTACAATTCTAAGTCAGGCCTATTATTTGTTAAATTTATTAAACGATATTTAAGACTCTACCTCCACTCATTTATATATTTTTCTTTAATATGTGTCAACAGTATAACTAGAAGAAAAGGTGTTGACTCATAAATAGCTTAATTTTAATACTTTTAGAGAAATCTTAAAGATATGATATAAGCATTTTTTTATTATTTTAAATTACAACTTTTATTATTACATAGTAGTTAAAATATATACGCTACCCTTCACATTTTTTATTGATAATAAAAGTAATAAAATTGTTATTATTATTATTATTATAAATATGAAATTAAATGTAAATATTTTTAATATGTATTGTAATTAATTTTTTATTATATAGTAGATGATTTTTTAGTAAAATATAATTAAAATTTAGAAAATAGTAAAATTTATACAAATGATCACTTAAAAAATAATATTAATAAAATATTTATTTTGATTTTAAAAAAACTATTTAACTAATAAAATTGAAAAACAAATGTGAATTTTAAATGAAATTCATTTATATATAAATAATTTATATATTTTTATTTAATACTATAAATTTAATATATATATATATATATATATATATATATATATATATATATATATATATATATATATATATTAGACTATGGTATGATTAATATCCTTAATAAAACAGAAAAATTACTCTTGGTTTTTGATTAAGAAAATATTCTTACAATAAACGCTGTGTCACATTGTTACTGCAAAACCTAAAAGGAAATACACTCCAAAAAATATTCGTTGTCATGTTTCTTTATATATTAAGGCTTAAAAGAAAACAACAATTTTAATAAATAATATAATCCTTCATTCATGCTGATGAGTGGGCCTTATATTTACTAGGCCCACTAACGTAATCATTTTAAAGTTCATACTAATTTCACTTATATTTTAAGGGAAAAAAGAGGTAGAGAGATTAAAATAGATATCAATAAATTTCTTAATTAAATAATAATATAACATTTCAATGATTTACATAATACTTATATTCATATTTTATGTTCAATTAAATAAATGAGAAAATTAAATTATTAGAATTTAAAATATGTCCTACATTAACCTTAGAGTTTATTTCATATAATTATTTAGTGTAAAGAGTGAAAACGGTGAAAATAATTTGGTCTAATTATTTTCAATATACCATGTGTTTTTTCTAGAACAGGGTTTTCCTTACATCAAATTAACTTATTTTGTATTTCGAAATTTATAGTAATTTTTAAAATAGAAATAATATAAAACCAGATAACTCAAGCTTTAAAAATTCCGCACTTCATTTATTTTTTTTGCGATACGCTTCATCAATCATTTTTTTATCATTATTATTGCTTTACACTTTGTTTCGTTTAATTTATGGAATTTTATTTTATTTATTTACGAATCGTCTCGTAATATTTTTAATATGTGGTTATTTATTCTTGAATTTACTTCATTATTTTTTATTAATTTATGTATTGTTTTTTATTATGTATATTCGTTTTCAACTATTAAGATCAGACTTCATTGATAGTATCATTGTGCTTTTTATTAAAGGTTCTATTTTTTATTTTTCTTCTTTTTTTTATCTATTTTTACAAAATATATATATATATATATATATATATATATATATATATATATATATATATATATTATATGAAGAGGATTCTCTTTTCGTCAACATTTTAAAATTTTAATTTTACCTTTTAAAATATAATTATTTATTAAAATTTTCAAAATTGACTGTTATTTTTACAAATTTTTTATAAAATTGTCTATCTCTACTTCTTCTATTTTTTTCTATTTATTAACTATTATTTTCTCATCTTTTTTGATATGTTTCATTTTATTTTTAATAAATATAATTTTATTTTATATATTAACTTAATAACATTACAATATCATCACTTACTAATATAATATCATGCATATGTAAAAAATGCGTACACAAGCACGCCTGTATTTACGCTAGTATATATAATTTTTTTTAATCGATAAAAATTGCAAAAGACTCGTCTTTAAGTAATTTCAGCGAACTAAAAATTATAGAAATGTATAATGCTCGTAGTTAACTCAAATTATAATATCTCCAAACTTAATATCCATACATTTTACAAATACAAAATTAACCAAAATTTCCCGTAACTTCAATTTTTTGAAATACATTTACATAAGAGCTTTACATTTTTGAAATATGTTTCTGAAAACTATTCATAAAAAATAATTGAATTAAAATCATAGTTTGATATTTCTTACATTAGAGATAATATATGTATTCTTGTTCTTTCAGTTCTGAACTACATATGTTTATGTGATCTTGTATAATTCCTTTTCACTTTTGTATAGTTTGATAATCAAGTTATACTTATGATATGATTTTTCAAAAAGTTACCAGGATGAGGTTTAACAAAAATATTAGGTTCTGTAACGTTCAAAAGTCTTATACTGTAGTGTTTTTTATTTTTTGTTTAAAGTTTTGTAAAATTTGAAATTAAAACGTAAAATTAGTGAATTAACTCTGTCAAGATGATTAAACAATTAAATGCAAATCTATTGCATTTTTTTCATATTCATCGATTAATTGAAAAAAAAAAACAAAAAACAAAATCTCATTCACCAGTGGTTGATAGTCCTTATTATATGCCATAGTTAAAACGTCACTCACGAAGTCGTGACTTAAAGCTAAAGAACTTTCTAAGTTCTCATCCAAGTATTTGTCACTTACCATGCTCATTAATTAGGTCAAATTCTAAGCAAGAATCAATGGCTTTAACCTAAAGCTTTGGACACGTGGCAAGAACCCAGATGAGGTTAATTAATTAACCTCACAATGACAGTAGTCAAACATGGATAATTAAGAGAAACATTGCTGCTGATCCTCACTTAGTGCAAAAGCAATTAATTGTCCCAATGTCATTACTACAACCACTAAATTCAACCAATGACAAGTCAAATAACATTGTTCAAGAAGATACAACTGGTCTCTTTTTCCTATGTTGGTTCTTGGATCATGCAAACCATAATTTAAACAAAAAAGTTAGGAAATTTTGATGATGATTCTCTTGGGATCTCCTTCATAACATACTTCCAATTTCCAACGATGTTCTTGATTCTTACACCGTAAGGGAATAAGTTATGTGAAGGAATTGGCTCATTTTGCTTGGATTGTGTGTGGAGAATAGTTGCTTTCTCTCTCCAAACTTTACTTCATTTGATGAAAACAATCTACCCTTCGGAAGAGACACGTTTCACCCACTCTCTGTTACCTACATCAAATTATTCAATATATTTAAAAAAAATTAAATATATTTTTTTGTCCCTTAATTTTCAGTAAATTTTGAAATTAGTCAATTTTGAAACTTTGAATCAATTTAGTTATTGATTTTTTGAAATACATAAATTTAGTCCTTTTAATCAAATTTTGGTAGGTTTATTTTATATTTCGTATGCATTTTAGAATTATATTTAAGTTGTTTATACTGTTTGACACATTTTTGCTTTAATGTTAAGTCAAATACTATTACAAAACGCGTTTGAAATATTAAATAAACTTAATAAAATTTGATTAAAATGACTAAATCTACGCATTTCAAAAGATGAATGACTAAATTGGTCCAAAGTTTCGAAACGGACTAATTTCAAAATTCACTCAAAGTTAAGGGACAAAAACATATTTAACTATAAAAAAACCTATTAAATCTTAAGATGAAATTAAACTAAATTGTATTTAGTTTAAATAATTTTGAAGAGAAATTGAAGGGGGAGTTACCTCGTAGTGAATCTACTTATTCGGTGGTAATAAATATTGGTTTAATAGTGTCGTGCATGCCACTTTGGCATTTAGAAAATTTGGGAATGAAAGTGTAGAAGATTCCTTGATGTAGTGGTCCACTACTAACACTACTACTCAAAAAGATGCAACATACAACTCACCCATTAAAAGCACTTTCCATAGTGTCCACGTCTTCACACAATCACAAAATGCTTCTAATCACACTTCCATTGTTCAAAAGTTACCAAAAATACAGCATTAACACTTCTCACACAACTAACCTTGCTATTTATATAACATGGTTAGTTAATATCGTAAATTTAGTCACAATGCAAAAACTATACCCCACATATATATAACCTTCTCTAACTTCAAATAAATGCGTCCACATCTCACTTTGTCTCTTTTGGAATCACTTTTCTCTTCCCTCTTCTCAAGGCAAACGTGCTTTCAACAAATATAATTTATAGTATATCGGTTTATTGAGCTAACAACCATATAATTTATTGTTTCCATTCTAATTCTATATCATGTCTTAATTTTGTAGTTATATTATATCCACTGATTAAATGTAAGTTGGTGTGTACATTTCATTTGTTAATGTGAAATTAATAATAGAAACATGTATTACTTTTTATTATTCTGTTTATCATAAAGTTGATATTTAAACCTCATAAATTCGAGAAATGATGATTGATGGATAATTTGTCTCATCTCCTTTTAAAAGAAATGTTGAATGACGGGTGGAGAAGTAAGCATAGCTAGAAGCGTTTTATTTTATATTTTATTAATTAGCCTTTTGTTCTTTAATTTTTATTTAAACAAAAAAACAAAATCGTTATTAAGAAGAGGTACAACATATTTTAACAGGTAACTGAATGATAACTGCAAAGGTCTCCATTAATAGAAAGTTATTATAAATATTATTTATTGCCACTTTAAACAACTTATAAATAATTGCACAAAAATCACTATTGATTATCTTTTATCTCTCACTTAGATAAAAACTAAGTACACTATACCACTCCTAACTCAGTACACAATGTCAATCTTAGCAATAAAACAAAAGTTGAGTGGTGTTTACGTGAAAAATTCTCAAAGAGAGGATAATTACTTTGCACTATGGTTCACAATATGTGAATGATTTACAAAGAAAGATTTACGTGAACAATATATTTTACAATAAACACTAATGGTGTGTTTAGATGGGACAATTTAAGAGAGTAATTCCTTTATTTGGAGAATTTAAATTTTTTTTTAAGTAAAATGACTTGTTTGGATGGAAAAATTAAAAGAAAATTGAAATTGCGAAATTTTAAGAAATTATTTTAAATTACTAAAATAGTAGAATTTTGAAATTCACTAAAAAAAGAAGGAAATTGAAATTCCACAGTTTGTGAAATTTCTCATTGGTTGAATGTGATCGAGTTGGATTTAATCTAAATTTGGCCAAATTGGATTGCGTTTACACTGGCCAAAATTTGGCTGAATTTGATCGAATCGACTCAATCGAAATTTGACCAAATTTAAATATTTTAAGTTGACAATAATATTTGTTAAATTTAATTTCAAAATTTATATATTAAAATAAATATTATTAAAATAAAATTTTATCTCATAAGAAAAATTCAATTATTTTATCTAAACAAGAAATTGAAATGTAAGGTATTCCAATTATTCTATCCAAATAGATTATTTAGAGAATGAAGAAAATTCAATTACAAAATTACAAAAATTTTAAATGCAATCCATTCCAATTTTTTAGAATTATTAAAATACTTCATCCAAGGTAAGGATTTTGAGAATATTTGTTTGCATGCAAGTCTCATAATTTTGTTTATTTCATTAGGTTCTTACGCATGATTTGAGTTTTCATATTGATACTTTCACTGTTACACTCTACGTGCATACTGAATGATACATTTTATTCTATATCTTCTTTTATGTTTCTTACAACAATATATTGAACATAAAAACTCAAAGAATTGATGTGTTTTATTAGAATCATCTTGGAAAATGTGATTCAAATTCCTTCAAAGTGATGTTTTGAACTAGATTTTCACCACTACCATCAAATCGGATATTCTCAAATTTAATTGGTGATTCAATTTTGCTGAGAAAAACGAAAGAGACTCTACATCGAATGAAGACATGCTATTTTTATTTAGCATGATCTAAGTAATGAAAACATACAAAAACAATAAACATAGAAATTGATTATTGATAAGATAGTCAGAGATAAAGACGAAAACCTGCATCATGTATTAAAATTCATATTAAATAATGAATATAAATAATTTTAGAAAAAAATTTCAACATTTTCACTAGTACAAGAGCTAATATTGCAATAAATTTCAATTGATTAGAAGCTATAACGCATAAAAAAATACGAGTAAATTTTTTAAATAAAGTACAAAATAGAAAAGATGTTAATTTTCTTGCAACAAATACTATTTTATACTAAGTACCTTTAATAAAAATATTTCTCCACAGCTACATATTTACATTGTTGTAATTCTAGAGTTTTTTTTTTTTTTTCTTAAAATGGAGTCATTAGTGAAAAACGTTATCAACACACAACATCTAAATAATTCATCAAAGTAATTCATCAAAGGAATTCTTATATCAAATATAAAAATTAGTGGTTAAAATTAAAATCTAAATTCAGATTAAAACAATTAAGTTTTAATTCTTTTTCAAGTTAAAATTTTTCTTATTTATAATTAAGCTCAAAATAAATTTTAATCCTCAACTATCGTTCTCAAGTTAATTTTTTTCTTCTTTATAATAAAAAACGATAGTTCCTCATCCCAAAACTTGACTCCACAAGAGGGGATTAAAGATGAATATTCTTCGTCAACGACCACGGAACTCTAATCATATATCATTTCGCATTTCCTACGATGTCACGGAACAAACAAAAAACAAAGTGGACCACTTGTCACTGATGGCTTGTGTTTGTCATCTGTCTTACTCGAGAACAAAGACTCAACTTATAACAACTCCAATTTGCCTTATAAGATAAGGATTCTAACCAATAAAACAAGTTAAGTTCCATCCAAAACCATATGTTAGAAAGACGGGGTTGCAGAGGACAAGAGTTCACTGTTCAAATGGGCTTATTGGTTCAGAGCTATTAGGTGGTTGACGTTGATAAGATACCATTATTATAGAAATTAAGTTGAAATAATATCATCATATTATCATATCAAGAATTATAGATATGAATTATGGATACATGATTGCGATTGGTAAGATAACAACTCTGTCAAATATAAATAAATATAAATCACACGAAAGAAATGTCCAACCTACCACTCTCCCTTATTAATAATGACCCAAAGCCCCAAAGCTAAGAAATTAGGACTGAATAATCATGAACAAACAAATTATACAGCGGGTAATTCGAAAATTGACAATGATCGTGTTAAATAAAAAGGGTGGTAAAGGAAAAAATATTTGTGATTGTACTATATTTATATTTGGAAGAGAAGGAAAAATTTTGGTACCAAGGAATAAAGCTTCCACGAACTGCAGTTCCAGAAATCCAAATTTGTATATGAATCCCTCCTTGTACAATGCAGTTTGATCTGCTCTCACCCTGTAATTGCAGGGTGTGGCTTCTATACATGAATGTGATGGATTATTTGCATCTTTTATATATAAAGTATCCCTCGGCTACCTTGCTTGACCTTCTCGAGCTTTCATGATAAGCCTATCCCCTCCCCCTTCAAACAGTCACTATGACTGCCTCTTCGGTACAAAAAAACTGTCATCATCTTTGCTAAACTGCATGGAGACCTATCTTAATATCTGTGGTAGAAAACCAAGTGCACGAGAGGGAACAACTAAATTCTCTTATTTCCAAAGACTATCACTCACGTACTGCTCAACATACCATCTGATAGTTCTAAACATTCTTCTGGATTGGCGTAGAAATAATCTTCTTCCTTGGGCCTGTCAGGGATTACCAATCTTTTAGTTGCACTGCCCATGCGATCAGCATGGGCTTGCTTCACCGCTGTAGAGAATTCCTCCCAGTTCAATTCTCCATTGTGGTATTGATCTATCAAATCAACTAGAAGCTTTCTGTTCAACAAAATCGTCTTCTTGAACCCAAGATATCTACAGCAGTAAATGAAGGGCATTATCAAATTAGGTTGGGAGTTAACGCTTAAAGGTAAACAAATATCACATGTATTTCTATATTGGTAATCCTTATTAAAAAGGATCGATTTACATCATGTTTAATCATAACTATTCTAGATTTTTGATGCACAGAAAAACTCCAACCAAAAAATATATAATAAAACAAGTTTAAGTTTACTGATCGACCAAATTATTTTGTTGATGAGTAGTAATCACTATGAGAATTCTTATTAGCCAAAGATTACCTCCGATGTCCCTCGACTACTTTGGCCATATTTCCATCATATGTAGGAACAAAAATATCACTCTCTAGTGAGACAAGGTAATCTAATGCTGCCATCTGAGAGGAATGATTTTGGAAGAACTGAAGGTCCGACGGTTCCAACAGTGTTTCCTTTCTGACCTGTTTCAAAAAAATAGATTAGCAAATGGTAAGAGGAAGTCGAACAGCAATAAGCATCACAATTTGCAGGTTTCCTTAAGCCTTAAGTTAGTTACCAATCTTGGATAGTTCTCGGCAAGACTTGCCATTCTCCTGTTTCCACCGTATATTTCCCCAGCTGCAATGTAGATTTGAATGTTTTTATCGATGTCAAGGGCCCTAAGTGTAAGAGCAGTCTCCTCAGGTGTTAAAGGACACAAACCATCCTTTCTCTTCAAATCAGAATTAATTATTTTTTCTTTCCACCAAGGATAAGCATATCTGGCAATGCACAGTAAATTGAAATTTAAGAAAGATTCCTATGAAAATGTCCCTTTCAAACGCCACAATGAGAGAATGCCCTGAAAATTAAAGAACAGCTGAACTAGGCAGAACACTCACCTCATCCTCGTCAACTCTTCCACCTCATCACTGTTGCAACCTTGTGTACAGCCTGAAAATGCCAGCATGTCCATTTCATACCTGAGATGAAGCACCAGAAATGGGCCATTTTGCCTCAGAAGCTTGATCACCCTTTTGCCTAAGTCCTCAATCTGAGAAGTAAATCTAAGAGCACTAAAATTGACTCTGCATCGCAGCCTCTGAATCTCCAAAGGTTGTTCGTTATTGGCCAGCCGAGCATCTGTTCGATTTAAATGGACGACTTTGTACTTTTGTATCAAAGGTAGAATCTGAAATAATAATCATACCATATGTTTTTTTAATCAGAGAAACAGAAACTCGAAATAACATAATTGACATGCATAGTACTACGAAATTTAGAAAGAATAAAGCATGTTAAAACTTGTAAACTTGTCGGCCTAAGGATTATTCAAACTAACCTGGTTCTTATAGTATGATATATCAGACCAACTAATCGGTGGCATGGTGTAAAGTAATCCCTTCTCCACTCTCGTCTTCAGTCTAGGAGGCAACTCTTTCAATATCCGAACCTCATCCCTCAAGGATGTAATGAAATGATCCACATCAAAGATGTCTTGGAACTCACTGACACACAAGTAAGAATACATGAATTGAGAACAGATCCTGCTTAAAAAGCATACAGGTAGGGAAAGTAGTGGAGCGCGGTACAAGCACAAAACTGAGTGTAGAACTGAGAAGGGTAAGCATGCCCCAACTGTTTTCAATTTTCCATTTTCGAGACACTTATTTCAGAAACAATTTTCAAAAAAACATTGGATAAGAAATCAATTGCTGAATGGGGTGAAATTGTTTAAGAAAAAAGACCTTAAAACCAAAAAGTGACGAGAAAATCAAACACTACTTAAACCTACTACATTACACCCTCGAAACATTGATAGTTTGCTGAAACAATATACACCAAAATGGAATGAGAAACTAACCTGGGGTCAGCCCAAAAGGACGTTTTATCCAATTCAGGCACTATAAGTGTCACGTTTAAATACCTTGCAATAGCCACCATGTCACATATCTGTACAAAGTAAGTGCATCACCAAATCAGAAAACCTAAAACAGAAAAGGAAAAAAAATAAAACGGCAAAGGCATGCGCCAACCACCACTCACCGCTGCTCTCATTTGGTTCAGTCCTCCATTGCACGACACCATCAAGTAACCATTGTTCTTATACACCCCTGCCAACAACAACATTAAGATAAAAAAACAAGCAAAATTAAATAAACCCAATATCACGTAAAACGCAGGAACAAACCGATGAAAAAGACGAAAGAAGAAATAATCAATTACTACTGACTCTTGGGTGGGAGCACTACGGGGGTAGAAGACGGCAACTCAGTGAGCGCAGATTCGTACGTGAAACACGAAGGCCACCCCTTCAAGACTCTAGGCCCCCACATGTCACCCAACGCCGTTAACTGAACGACGCAGGTCCATAGCAACACCGATGTGGTCGCACGTATCATCCACAGCTTCATCCTCGACGACCTCGACGACGAGGATGACACCACCATCGAATTCCTCAGCTTGTTGTTACTCTCCCCTTTGAGACCCATCATCATCAACCCTTCCCAAACCACCCTCGCTTTCTTCCTCTCAATCTTATCTCCCCCACCCAACAGCACCTCCTTCATAAATGCACCCCTCGCAAAACCCTAACCCGTCAATTCAATTTCCCCTTCGCAAACCAATTCCAGATCCAAACCCGCCGCAGCGTTCCGAATTCGGAGCCCACCGAGCAGCAACGCCAGAGCCTCGAATTCCGAGGCACATTACCCCGCAGAACCTCAACGGTGAGATCCTCGGGTTCAGGAGATGACCGCACGCGCCAACAAGAGTGTGAATTGAACGGCGAGGCGGAGCCGGCGGCGATTGATCTGAGACAATCGCCGGCGAGAAACGGAGCGCGAGTGGAGAATGATTATGAAGGAGAGAGAATAAAACGCGTCACAACACAGAAGCAAAAGTAAGAGAGAGACAGAGAGAGAGGCAATGAAGATTTTCACGGTTGTTGGTGTTGTTGTGGACAGATTTGCGTGCGTCCGGTTCGGGTCGCGGAGAGGATCACGAGCCGTACAAGGTTGTAACCGGACCGTGGTTAAGATTAAGAAGAGAGGGGGAAGGGGGTTATGGTTATGAGGGGTGAGGGTTTATTTTATTGGGTGCGCCTCATTAAACGAGCCAATAAATGTTGAGGCAGATGCGTGGGACCCACAGACGTGTGCTCCGTCCAGATGTTCGGCTGCGATACGTGGCGACCCTTGATTGAGGGCTTTCCAAAAGAGACCGTACCCTTTGCTGATTTCGTTTGGCACCGTCGTCTCGCCCGCGCCGACATTATATCGCGAGATCAATGTTATTATTACTACTAACTACTATTGCTTTTTTTTCTTTTTTCGCATTAATGAATCCTATTGCTAAGATCATTTTTTATTATACGTATATTTTTATTTTATACATATTTTACCTCTTTTATTAACAAATCAAACTTATCGCTTTATGAACTTTTACTTAGATAGGTAAATATCACGAGATTATATATATATAATTAAACACGTTTTTTTAAAATGTATGTACTATGTTATATTTTTTAATTATAACAACACGTTTTTTCGAGTTAATTTCACCGATGAACCTGAACGCTACATTTTTTCAGCTGAACATTTTTCGGTTAATTGGTGTTGAGTCCGAATGACACTGAGTGGTGGCATGTTGATCGGGTACTAATTTTACGAAACAAATGATGTTGAGTGCTAACGGTGAAAGCTAAATGTTTTGTTTTGCTTCTTTTTTATTGTTTAACTGTTTTATGTGTTTGTGCTTGATGTAAATCACGCTTATGGTTTTCATTATGGTAAATTGAAGAAAATATGTTATTGTGAGCATGTACGATGAGGTTTGTAAGAATTTTAAGGAGAATTCTTAGTAAAAGTATTGTTATTGTATGTCTTGATATATGAGATGTTTGGAATGATGGATAGTGAACTTTAATAATCATTCACACTCAAAATGAGTTATATGGTGAGAATAATAGGAGGTCATAGTTTTCGTATTTATTCTTTAGTTCTAGGCGTGAAGGAAAATTAACCTTATGTGGTTGGGTGATACCCCTTGAGGCCGGTGGCGGAGCTATTTGGGGGCAGGGAGGAGCCCTGGCCCCCCCAAGATTTTTATTATATATATATATATATATATATATATATATATATATATATATTTTAAATAAATATATAAAATATATATT
>Ga0214544_1002103_pt1 | contig 41985 bp, 10 predicted proteins | sample CNSS3metaG_FD_160074 | JGI IMG/M metagenome (GOLD analysis project Ga0214544, IMG submission 160074) | Root nodule microbial communities from cowpea collected in UCLA plant growth center, Los Angeles, California, USA - CNSS3 | ecosystem: Host-associated > Plants > Roots > Nodule | place: USA...
ATTTTTTTTTTCTTTTAAAAATATAAAAAAATATTTAATATTAAATATTTTTTTTTTTTTTCTTTTTTATTTTATATATATATATATATATATATATATATATATATATATATATATATATATATACTTTTTTTATAGAAATTAGATTAATTATAATTATATGTTATAATATTATGATTATGGAAAAATGTATTGGGTGGTTGTAATAGTATTATTATTTCCATGGATGTGGTTGTGTTGACTGGTAGCTAGTGAGATGAGGGTTTAAGATTGTTTATAATATGGAGGACAATTATTAAATTGAAAAGCAGTAAAAGGCTGTTTGTGACTGTATATGAAGTGGATGAATATATTGAAATGGTTATGAGATGAGCTTTATAGGGTTTAGTTAAAGATGGAATTTGGCAGATCAGAGAGACATATATACCAGCCATGGGAATAAAGAATGACAAAGTCATGAAAAGAATGAGGGTGGCAGGGTTTGAGGGAATATAAGTGTAAAAAAATGTTAAGAGGAGGAAGACATGATACTAAGTACAACATAGAAATAGAATATGTGGTGTTGTGAATGTAATGGTTGTTCTGGTGCAAAAGCCAAGTTATGGGGACAAAAATGTTAGTTACTGTGCACATAAGGCAATAATGCTCCCGGCATTCTGAAGCTTGGAAACAATAATTCATTGTTTACAGAGATAGAGAAAAAGATTCCCAGATAAGCATATTTTGAATGTTTGTCCGGTACCATATACCTGGTCTCATGATACTTCTTGATTCTCGCACCACTCCACAGTCTGATATATATGTGTGTAAAACATCTTTTACATAATTCTTTTTGTTTTTATATTGTCCTTTCCTTTCTTGCTTTTTCAACATTTTTTGCCGCACGCCCCTTCCAAATTCCTCCTATGTTTTTTTTTTACCTCAAAACCTATCCTATCTAATTTCCTTTTTTGGGTCCCCTCCCCCAAGTAACAACTAATTCATGTCCCTTGCTCCACTTCTAGAATCTCTTTGATTAATTTCTTAATTATTTTTCTGTGAATTCGCTTGACCCATCATCATCCATTATGCTTGTATCAACTCTAATGTGTTTGTTTGGATGCTGTTTTGAGCATATGTAGAGGAGAAAAGTAGTTTTCGAAAATAACCCATCTAAACCTTCGCTTATGACTTTATGTTTGACTCAGATAAAGTCGCGCATTAGCCAGCCTTTTCTTCCACTTTCCCCTCTCATGAATGGAGGAAAATGTGGCAAACCAAATTAGTTTGGTGGGAAAGTAAAACTCGAGAATAAAAGCGGAATTCTTTTCAGAGATTCAAATCTTTTTGTCACAAAACATAGTCTAAGCCTAAAGATATAAAGTGCACAGTGTGCCATGTTCCCTTTGTCCTTAATTTCTTATGCAAAGGTTAATTAGTTGGACCGCCACTGCAGAAGCAACCACTCCATGTTTTTTACTGCTCAAGAGTGAAGAAGACTCTATAATTTCATGGATATTGGGATAACAGAAAACTCCTTTCTATGCTTCTCATTTTTCAAGATCTAAGACTTTGTGTGGTTATAACATTTCTACTACGGGTCATCAAAAAGTAAACTGCAGAAATCAAAAAATTCTTTTATTTCAAAGGAAATGTAACCGAGGAAGAGTATATTTGTCTTCAGATTTTTGCTGAGGATATTGATACATTTTACGTTATATATATGTGAAAAACCTTTATCTTTTAGAAGAAAAAAAAAATTCATGAAGATTCATTATGAAAGAAATACATATATTTTTTTAAATTACTTGATGCCAACACCTATTAGATCAATGGTATATTCGTTCAAAAAAATTGTAGATATAACCCTCAGTATGAATTTGATTCTTGTATGTTTGACCATTCAATACTGCATATTTTGATTTTCTCGTTCTGTTATCTGATACACTTTTTGAAACATTTCAAAGAAGGAATCATGGAAGAACTTGAAAAACGCATCAAAGCACAATAGGAGTGACTTAACTGAGCATTAGAGGAGTAGCCTACATATTCTTCTCTGACACATTCGGCTTATTTTATACCGAAATATATGTTAAATTGGGACCAAAATAGTAAAGTAAATAGGTTCCACCACATACATGGATATCCAAAAGTTTCAAAACTCACATTGTAAATTTACTTTTAATTAATTTTTATTATAAAGGTGATTTATAATTATAAATTAAAAATAAATAAAATATTTGTGAGGACAACTATCCTATAACCTTTTTAGCTAGATCTATCATTGTTGGTTCTCACATGTTTACATATCATTGCATAAATATGTAGACATCTAAACTTGTTGGTTGTCAATGGTGAATTCAATATTTTTCATTGACTACCAATCTCTTTCAACTCATCTCTTACGTAAATATGAGATATTCTAATAAAAATACAAAATGTAATTATTTCGGTAATATTTTTTTTTTCAAATCTCCAAGCGCGTTATATAGAACATACTAAAACTTGTGGAATGATACCCCATGCCATTCCTAAAATATATAGGTTCCATAAACATTATAATATCTGGGTTTCAATAAAAATAAAGATCAAAATTAACAAAATTATATTAGCACTAATGAAGAAAATATATATATAAAAAAATAACGATATAAAGAAGGCAAGATAGATCGAATGACCATTAAAGAGAAAAGATACTAAAGAAGGTGCAAAGCACCGTGGGGAAGGAGATAAGACTTGTTTAAAAAGAATAAATTGAATATAATGATAAACTTTAACGTGGATAAATTATGTTTTCAAAAAAATTTATTAAAAAAACTTTGTAAGCACTAGAAAATTGTATGAAATGATGATATTTTAAACTAATATTTTCTAAAATAAAAACATCACAATTTAAGAATTTAAAAAATCAAATACATATAAGAAAAGAAAATACAAATATTTTTATATTAATTTGTATCAATATGAACTTTTAACCAATTAGTCAAATTTCGTTATACTTTAAGTTCAATCTAAGGTCACTCATGGCTTGCAATAATAGTATTATATTTCCTAGCTTTTACAACATGATATAAGTATGCTTTTATAAAACATCTTCAAATTTTTATGTTACATAAGTGATGATACTATAAAAAAATATATAATTATTGATGGAAAGAAATCATCGCTAATAGCAAAAATTTATCACTAATTTAAGTTCATCGACAAATTATTTACAACTAAAAGTTTGTGGATAAAGCGGTCGTCAATAAATTTATTGATAATTATCGACAACAACAAAATTATCAGTAAATATTCATTGATTATTATCTGTCAGTAATTATTGACAGATTTTTATCGTAACTAAAATTCGTTAGTAAATATCTTAATTGTGTCTTCTTCTTTCTCACTCTTTTTATCTTCTTCATTCTTTTATTCTCCTTCCTCCTCTCCTCTTTCTCCACCTCAACTACCACCATGCCTCAACCGTTGCCATTACCACCATCACCATGTTGCTCACCTCCTCCTCCTCTTTTTCATCCTTCTCTTCTTTTTCTATTCTTCTTTTCACCTTTGTTTCTATAAACAAATTTCATCATATTTGATAGAAAAATCTTATTTTACTAACAAATTTATCAACAACAAAAAAGTTGACAAACAAATACATTACCAATAAACATATCCATTGATAATACAAATTCTAATTTACTATCAAATTTTAACAACAAATTTTACTATCCTATTTATTATATCCACAATTTTTTTAATCATATTTTATTTTATTATTATTTCTCTTCATGCTTGAATCTTCAAAAGCTTGATTTCTCTTGCTTACTTTTGGCATTCATTGTTAGAAGTGGACTTTAATCTCAACCCACAAAACTCTCTTGTAAGGTGAGGTTTGCACCCTACTTATATATTGTGATATGACCTTACTTTAGTCGATGTAGGACTTCCAACATCCATTAATTCTTATAACTTGAACAACAATCTGTTTTAGTTTTTCTTTTTTATGAAAAGATTTAACTTTGGCATATTTATTTTGATGTGATCTTAATTTTGTGTTTTCTTAGTTTATTTCAATTTATTATAAATAATAAACTCATATATGATGTAACAAAATTGTGAATAATTAAAATAAGATTATTATCATGTGTATATTGAATTTTAATAAATCCGAATAAGTATAGTACCCTTGATTGAAAGCTTTGTAATTCACTCGACCTGTGCTCTTTGACTAGATAAGGCAGTGTTCTTTGTTATATCTTGTGTTTACAACTTGAGCGACAATATTAGATAACATTTTAAGAAATACTAATTAATTGTCATATCAAATACTTAATTGTTTTACATGAAACTTCAAAAGAGATATTTAATGTAGATCATCTACTCGTCTCCTTTTCCGATCTACTTATTTTCCTTAAGCAGTGCACTTATAGACTGTTCATAGTTCATAATTGTTTTTTGGTTCTAATATAGGTGAATTTATCTTAATTAAGATGAAAACTAATAATTATTTGCACTAATCAAAATTAACCTTAATAACCCAGTCTACCTTACTTTAAGTGGATGACATAAGTTCTTACTTTAAGTGAATGAATCCTACACTTTATCTAATCTGTGTTAATTAACTTTTGTTTTTTCTTGACTTTGTTAACCACCCATCCACTGTCTCCTTTTTGTTAGAGAAAAGAATTGAACATCAAGTTAAAATATGAAACTTTTTCAAGTAAAAGTTTCAATATTTTTATCGAAGTTCCTCCACTTAATTTTTTTATTTATTCAAGGGCATGTTTTTATCCTTAAAGGTAATTTAATCTCATGTTATTGTCATATTTAGATTTTTATAGTAGTTCAGACTTTTTATTAAGATTAATACTAGAGGTTACGTTTTTATTTTTCTATGTGTCTTATTTTTTTGCTTTATTGTTATTATTTAGGAATTCTTCGTGAAGATCTGTTCTTACATTTTGCGAACCATTTCATTTACTCCAACAATATGAGACTTAATATAAACTAATTCATAACTTTTAAGATCTATCTTCGTAAAATTTTTCTCCTGAATATGATCCAAGATAATTTTTAATATTAAAGATTCTTATTTTGAGTTCCTAATTGGCTCATATATTTATACACATATTTTTTATTTCCAATTTAAGTATCTTTACTATCTATCTCTCCTGGTCCATAGTATCTCTTTCAATTTCTAGTCTTACAAAAAAATCATATATTCTATGTTTAAGTAACACTTTATTTATTAAGTTATGTTTTTTTATTTAGAATAAATAAAATATAAAAATTAAAACATTTATTTACATTATTGTACAACTGTTTCAAAATCTATTTATAATTTATATAATTAATAAAATATATTCTTTATTATTGCATAACAGTTTAAAATATTTTTTCACTTATAAATAAACATATAGTTTTTTTATGAGAAAGAGGCTCGTGATATTGTACCACTGCATAATGCCCCAAGTCTAGTCATAGCAATTGTTACACCCAACATTGCTACAAGACAATGTTATAAGTCTGTTGAATTGAACCAGTAAGAGTAATTTTACAGTAACACTTTACAAAAATAAACAATAAAGGGGTGCAGAGGAAAACAGAGTCTGCAAATAGAACTTGTAGAAATTTGTTTGGGTTTGGGCTTTTAACTTCAATGTAAACCCAAGAAAACTTAGCAACATAAATTGTAAAGTGCGGGAAGGGAAAAGCGCTCGGGAGGAAATGCTGCTGGGAAGTAACTTACAGTTTTCTCGGTGGACTTTCTTCAAACACCTTCCGACACAAAAATTCAAAATAACAACAGCACTGTGTCAGAACAAATCCGTAGCCACTCTCTCCCACTTCGAAACGCTAACCTCCCACCAGAAACATCAGATTCATCTCTACGTCGACACTCTTCTTCAATGGAACAAGGTATTCAATATCTCTCACTCGTATACAACACAACTCACACTCTCCCTGAACACTTGCACATCGTAATTGCAATTTCAGCGCATGAATCTCACTGCTGTTAGAGAGGTGAATGATGTGATGGAAAGGCACGTGGAGGACTCCCTCGCGATTTTGCCTCCGCTCAGCGATTGTTACCGCTCGCACTGCGGCTCTTCTTGCGATAAGTTGAGTCTCGTCGATGTTGGAAGTGGCGCTGGCCTTCCAGGAGTAGTTTTGGCCATAGCTCGCCCAGGTTTGTTCTTACGTGATGTATTCAATATCTGGATTGTGTCATTGCTCAGTGGAGTTCGTCGTGATATGTGATTCAATGGAATAGAGTGGGATGTAACGCTGATGGAGTCCATGAACAAGAGATGCGTCTTCTTGGAGCACGTTGTTGGTGTTATCGGTTCCTCAAACGTTAAAATTGTAAGAGGAAGAGCAGAGGTAAAATATACTCCTGATCTTCTTATAACTAATTCCCTCTGAATATTTCTAATTTTTTGTTTGTCTAAATGCTTCTTTTTATGCTATTTTTAATTGTTTTCCTTAGAGTATTACATTTCTTTTTTGCTGAGGGTCTGGCAAAAGCCCCAGAACCACACTTATTTATCCATCGTATGATTAAGTACATCATGATCTTCCATAAAGGAGTAATGTGCACAATGAGGAATAACATAAAAAGACAACTTTCTCTAGTAAGCAATAAAACATGTTTCTCAAGGAAGTCAGCGAAATGGTTTTGAATATGCACAAATAAACAATTCTGAAAAGTATCCCTCAATTTTCTACTCTCATCCAATAGCTGAAAGAATCGACATTCCAAGTTTCAATCAGAATTCACCAATCTAATTATTTCAAGACAATCAGACTTCACAATTAGATTCTGCAGACCCTTTTTGGCATCTAACTTGTGATAATCTTAGTATACCTTCTACTGCCTGAAAATATGTCTTGTTCTGTGCATAGGGCAGAATTTAGGGCAGAATCCTTGCTTCAGAGAGCAATTTGATGTAGCAGTGGCCAGGGCAGTTGCAGAAATGAGAATATTAGGTAAATTGAGCACTTCCTAATTTAGTTCGTTGAATTGACACTTAGCGATCTGTAACTACTTTAGTGTTTGCTTTCTATTTTGCATTTCCAGCTGAATACTGTCTTCCTTTGGTTCGTGTTGGTGGGTTGTTTATAGCTGCCAAGGGTCATGATCCTGAGGTATATGTAACAGCTATTAAACAATTATTTTTCCAATTCATACATAATGCATTTAATATACCCTCGTCGATTGCTTTATTTAATATTACTGTCACTGGTATTGATAATGATTAATGTCCATAAGCATTGAAGCTTACACCTGCTCAGGGGATTACAATTGAGTGCTAATATTGAAGGAGAATTTACGGACCTTGTGCTGAAATATAGGAGTTCACATCTCAAACAAGTATTATATACATGCATTTTCTAGTTTGAATTCATTTTTAGGGTGAATGCTGATTTGATAATGCCCTTAGAGGATATATACGGGCCAATAGTGTAGGAGTTACGTAAAGTTTTTTATTATTAATATTTCGAAAAAAAATTATCAAATTCTTCTAGACAGTTTGCCTGGTGCTGGAATAGATTATTGAAAAAAAGAGAACGTGGAGGCTATTTTCACCGTCTTAAATAATTTGATTTGACTATTGACCATTTAGTTTGTTTTTATTCCTCTTTCCCTAGATAAACATTCAACTAAATCATTCATCGCAATGACTCTGACAAGTGATTGTGCTGGTCAAATTCTTTTAGTAATTTGTCAATGCATGATTGGCTGATAATGTAAATAACAAATCAAGCTGAGTTATTCTGTGGCTTTTCTGTTAGCCATGGACTTCTGAAGTTGTGAATAATGAATTTGGATAGGATGAAATTAAGAAAGCTGAAAGTGCCATCCAGAAGGTGGGTGCATCTCTATTGCAAGTTTGCTCAGGTACACGGCTTTAAACTCCGCTCTTGCGATATAAATTCTTGTGTCGAGTTAAAAAATTTCGAACATGTTTATATTCTTGGTATATAGGGAATTTATGTTCTGAAATAAAGTAGAGAGATTGATAGTTTCCTAGTCCAACAGCGCTAAGCTGCTAACCAACACGTAAATATATTAGTTTAATAACTAGCTTAAAGGGGCAAACACCAAATTTATGGATTTGATACCCCTTCCAACTCCCTTTTTAGTTGAGTTCCTTTTAGAGCTTAGCATGTAATGATTCTACAAAATGGTAGGGAGCTTAAAGTCAATGTGGAGTGGCCATGGTTGCCGATGCTCCAGTGACTTGTAGAGGAGAAAACTTCACGAGAACTTGGGGTAAATTGCCATTTTTCTTGGCAAGCGTACTTAGGCCCTGACAAGTTTTCTAGCATTGTTGCTGGGAAATCATAATGCCAATTTTAGTTAATTTGTATCTTTTTAATTTAACAGTTCTGTATAAATGTTTATAGACTGTAAACTTTAGAAATTCTTGTTATCATTTCTAACCGTGCAGTTCTACAATTTGTATGCGAAAAAAACTCTAGGTGAACGTTATCTCTTTGATACTGGAATAGACAACCAGGAGAAATCATTCAAAAGCATGGAATTAGAAGCTACAATTGTAGCAGACAAATACATCAACTTCAAACTCAAAAACAACCAATGGTGGACCATGGACATGCAGGTCAACAATAAAACCCACCTAGAAGAACTCTGGGTGATCATGCCATGCAACAAAGGGCCTAAACACTTCTCTAACATTGTTGCTCTTCCCACTACAAAGACAATGGAGATGTAGCCAACTTTCCTAAGCTTAACCAATGGTTCTCTATTTATCGGAGTTAAGAAGTAGATTTTAAGCCCAATTCAACTTTACAAAACCGGCATGTAAGTTTTCTCTTAGGAGTCCTGTAATCCTTCTTTGGATCCGATGCGTGTTTGAGAACAACTATCTTCTATCATTCTATAGTACAATGAAAACGAGGAGGAGTCTCCGAATAGAAATGGAGGGGTCAAATGGAATGGCGTCAAAAAGTAAGTGGACTCCCAATAAGCTTTATGCTTTAAATAGTCTAAGTCGGGGCCATGTGGGGCAGGCCCACATCTGGCTACTCCCTATACTCCTCCGCATCAGGTTACTCCCTATACTCCTCCGCATCAGGCTACTCAATTGATGGCTACACAGACTTTTTTGATCTGTTCCATTTGACCCTTCCATTACTATTCAAAAGACTAGTGGATGAGGGACTTCCAACACACCCCTCTCACTTTAAGGCATATACATGTTGAACAGTGTATAGTGGATGGAACAATAGACCCAACAAATATCAAACTTTGGTAGAATAGATTTTAATCCATGACTCAGTGAAGAAGTTGACTTTAAGCTTAACTTAACCCACAAAATCAGCTTATAAGGTAGAGTTTGCATCCACTTATATATTGTGGGTTGGCCTAATCACTAGTCGATGTGGGACTTCCAACATACACTCCTCACGCCGAGGTATATACATATCGTGTGTGGGACTAGACATTAATGGATGGTCCAATAGTGACCTAATAGAGGGTGAAACAACAAACCCAACAAACAACAAATCTTGCTAGGATGAGTTCTAACTTATGACTCTGATATCATGTTAAGAAATTGACTTTAAGCCTAACTCAATCTACAAAACCGACTTGTAAGGTTAGGTTTGCACCCAATTATATATTGTAAATTGGTCTTATGACTAGTCGATGTGAGATTTTCAACAATCGGAATGGACTATGAGGATCCATACACACACTTGTCGACATTCTAAGAGTTGTGTAGAACCACGAGAATTCCACAAGGAGAACAAGTTGTCTTTCTTCAATTTTTTTCTATTTTCTCTAACTGAGAAAGCTAAAGCATGGTTACAATCTCATCCAAATTATGTCTTAACTTATGGAGTGTTGTAGAAGAAAAATTCTTGAAGAGATTCTTTCCACCTACCAAATACATCCCTGTCAAATTACAAATCTCTACCTTTAGGAAAGGCATTGATGAACCATTTTGTGAAGCTTGAGAGCAGTTTTCCTTGCTTAAAAAAATTCTCAAGTCATGGAAGTCATGGATTTGAAGATGTGTCTCAGCTAGGTATATTTTGCATAGGTTTGAGGTTTGAAACAAAGATGATACTAGATGCAGCAACAAGAGGAGCCATAATGACTGTAGATGTTGAGCAAGTCACTAAAACAGAATTATTGATACCTTTGCCTCAACATTCCATCAAGCCCAACATAATAGACGTACAACTTAAAGGGGAGGGCTTGATCTTACTACATATGATGCTATCTTGGCATAAGATAGGATTTTGACTCAGTAAATCAAACCTCTAACCAAACTTCCTCCTTAACTACTTGTTGTCCATGTTGATTCCAACTCATAGCAACAAATTCTGATGTGATTTTTGTTGAGGGAATCTTCCTAAGGGTCATTGTGCTAACAATTCTAAGGAAGAGGAAGTTAATTATATGGGAGGAGCAACAATGCTAGAAGCGTATGGGCCCTTGTCACATGGCATAGACACCCAAAATTCTTCTAGGTGGGTTTTGTTGTTTACCTTCATGTTGAGGGGCCGTCATTTGTCATTTTGAGCTGAAGATTGATATTTTTGTCTGCTGCAATTCTAGTTTTTGTTTCCTTGCATCTGAACAATTTTTTCTCGTTGTCTTTTCTATTTTAGAGTCAGAGAGTAAATGCTCAATTAAAGTTTTGTTTCACATAGAAGTTGTACTAGAATTGCAAGTTTAGAGCTGGTGACAAGAATTTACAATTCATAAACTTTTATACAAAAGAAAGCTATTAAATACAAAATATACAAATTAATAAAATTGGAACCATAATTCCCTGTTAAAACATTGCAAAAAACTATCATTAAATTTTTATTTTTCCTTTAAGCATAAGTCAATTTGTTATAAAACTCGACGATAATTTTGGGTGGTGCAATTGTATAGATGTAAAGCAGATGCAAACAGCTAAAATTTTGGGTAGTTCATTTGAAAATTCCAAAACATCATACCTTTGGCGATCATGAGGATTCAAGACTTTTGCGAGCCCCTTAAATCAATTATTAGTAGCAATTAGATACTATATTATTTCTTATTATAATTTTGTCAAGACATATATCTATGCAAACCTGATGAGGTTTTGTTTCTTTTAATTGAATGTACATCGCCATTATGATGTTTTTTCTTGACTTTCGAAACGTCTGAGTAGATCCTTAAATTAGCTCTCTCAAGATTGCATGATTTGGACGTGTCAGGCCCTTAATTTTTTAAAAGCGTTGTTTTTTTAGAAAGGTAAAAATTAACGTAGAATTTTTAAAATCTCGTGACTAAAATGCCTGACCTAAATGCTTTTGTAGACTATAGAGATTGCGCCTTTTATTTCTGTAAAAGTCTACCATAAAATTATATAAATATAATTGCATGTAAATGATACTTTTGAAAAAATATTTTATTCTATCCAAATGTTGTACTGTTTGTCACTAATAGAGGATGATATCATGTTACCCAAGGCAATGTTTTACATGAAGTCAATACCGTGTAATATTCTTTTTTTGTTAGGATTTATACATATTACTCTAGTATCTCTAACCATAAAACCAAAAAACGATTTTAAAGCATATTTTTGTGGGTTCTACAGATTGTCACCTAGATTGCCAAGAGTTTTGTTATTTTTCTTCAGTATTATTAAGAACTCATTCGAAGCTTTTCCTGTCTTGTTTCCTTCTCTTTATCACCTCTCGTTATTATCTCTTTCATAGTCTTCTGGAGTTCTTGGTGAAAAACTTTTCCTCTATTCCCACCATAGTTGACCAAATAATTCAACCAAGAATCCAGATATAAAGCTGGTCTAACGCATTATCTAAGTGCGTATTACACGACCCCTAAAAATCATAATATTTACATATTAGATTGTAAAAGAAAGATTGTATATTAGGAGATTCACCTACATGGCCTTAAGGGTATGGTCTTTCTTCATATTTCCAGAAATAGTCAATTGTGGGTATGCCCTTGTATTATTGATCTTTTTACCTTTTGCTTTGGGTGCATGTATCGTTGATTCTACCGGAAGTGTTTACATTTCATTTCAGTGTATTTGTCTCGTACCTGGATTATGAGTAGCTTGTAGAAGTAACTTTACACTGATGTTATCATTTCCAGTGGAATCGCAAAGCCCATATGGTCAGCGAACTGCTGTCATATGTTCAAAGGATCGTCCTACCCCATTGAAATATCCCCGTGATCCAGGTACACCAGCTAAAGAACCATTGTAGCTAAATTGATGCTAATTCTGTTGGCTGTGTTTTGTTATTTTTATTAGCCAATCCCATCACTCTTTGAACCAACGAGAATCATTTAAATTTGCTACCAAGAGGGGCTTGTAGTGTACAACAGTTTATATATATAAGGTGCTTCCAGTGTTAGATTTTCAGTTCATAAAGAACAAGTTTAGTGATAAAATTTAGAGCAAGAAAACTCATTATATATTTTATTCATAGGTCAATGATATATACATATATACTCATAGTCAAAATATCATTCTTAAAAATGTCCATAAAATAATGTTCATATGTCTATATGTTTATAAATAGGATAAAAATATATCTTCTAATTAATCATAATATCTCAACGTAATATCTCAATAATATTTTCATAATATATCAATACTTAGTTTCTGGGACGCCGTTTGGAATATGCTACAATACCTGCATTTACATCGTTTTGCCTATGTATATAGATATAAGGTTAAATTACTCTTTTGGTCCCTCTATTTGTCATGAAATTTTAGTTTGATCCTTAAATTTTTCTTTGTCTCAATTTGGTCCTTATTTTCTTAAAAATGACTCAATTTGACCCTGACCGTTAACTTTGACCAGACAGTGTTAAAGTCAATGTCACGTGTCAATTTTTGGTTTTTGTTTTATTTTTTTTTAATTTTTTTTTAATTTTTTATTTTTGACACGTGTCACTTCACAGTTGTGACATGTGTCAAAGTGACTCAATTTGGTCCGTTTTTAGTTTTAATTTAGTCCCAATTTTTGTAAAAATGAAGTAATATTGTCCTTCCTTAAATTGACACTAAATTTACTTTTTTATAAATTTTATGGTGATATTACTAAAATTAACGTTTTTATTAAATATTTTTATAAATATTTTAAATTAACTTTAAATTCTACACAAAACATTATACTTTGATTTTGTTTTGAACTTGAAATTTAGTTCCTAAACTTATGTGTGACAAGTTATTTGATTTTTAATCATTACTAAGTTTGTATAATATGATACACTTGATGTATTTATATATGATGACAAAATTGTTAATTTTTTAAATTAAGTCTGGGGTTTAACTTTGTTTAATAATAAAACTAAAAAAAACTTATTTAAAAATATTTCTACAAATATTTAATAAAAACGTCAATTTTATTAAGAATAGGTTTAATTATGCCTTTGGTCCCCATTTTGGAGTCAAAATTTCAAAATGATACCTAAATTTTTAAAAGTCTCAAAATAATCCTCTTTTTTGTTAAAACCTTTCATGTTTGTCTTTTCCGTTAAGTCAAGGTTGATGCCGTTAGAGGGAGTGTCACGTGTTAGTTCATTGATTTTTTGAATTTTTTTATTATTTTTTTTGAATTTTTTTTTTTAATTTTTTTTTTGAATTTTTTTAAAAAAATCAAAAAAATGTCACGTGTCAAGCTGTCATCGTGCCACGTGGTAGTGACAGAGTGACGTGGTAGTGATAGTGACACGTGTCAGTATTATGCCAGGTGTCATTTCCTTAGTTTCAATTTGGTCCTTTTGTTTTAATTTGTCTCAATTTAGTCTCAATTTTTTGTAAAAATTAGCAATTTTGTCCCTCTCCAAATTGAAATCAAATTTAATTTCTATATAAATGTACACAAATATTTCCATCAAAATTGATATTTCAAATAAATATTTTTAACCAAATTAAGTTCATTTAATTAATATTTTACATTGAACTTTATTTAAAATGGTTTAAAAGTTGTTAATAGAAAATAATGTTAATAGAAAAAAATTCATAAATTAACTAGTTCATGTAACAATAAAACACATATAAATTTAAAATTTAAAAACAATTTTAAGTAAAGTTGAATGTGAAACATAATTTTAAATAAACTTAGCTATGTTAAAAATATATAATAAAAATATCAAATTTAATAAAAATATTTGTATAACATTTATATAAAATTAAATTTGATTTCAATTTGGAGAGAGACAAAATTGCTAATTTTTACAAAAATTGGGACTAAATTGAGACAAATTAAAATAAAGGGACCAAATTGAGACTAAGGAAATGACATCTGGCATAATACTGACACATGTCACTGCCACGTGACACGATAACAGTTTGACACGTGGCAATTTTTTGATTTTTAAAAAATAAAATAAAACAAAAAAATTTAAAAAATTGAGGAACTGACACGTGGCACTCTCTCCCTAACGGCGTCAACCTTGACTTAACGGAAAAGGCAAACGTGAGACGTTTTAACAAAAACGGGGACCATTTTGAAACTTTTAAAAATTTGGGTACTATTTTGATATTTGACTCCAAAATGGGGACCAAAGGCATAATTAAACCTTAAGAATATCATCATAAGTTGTATACAAAGATTAAATTGAGTCTCAATTTAAGGAGGAACAATATTGCTTCATTTTTTACAAAAATTGGGATTAAATTGAAACTAAAAACAAATATAGGAACCAAATTGAGTCACTTTGACGTGGCACAACTGTGAAGTGACACGTGTCAAAAATAAAAATTTAAAAAAAAAATTAATTTAAAAAAAATAATAAAAGAAATATTTAAAAAATCAGAAATTGACACATGGCATTGACTTTAAGATCAAAGTTAACGGTGATGACCCAATTGAGTCATTTTTAAGAAAATGAGAACCAAATAAGAAAAAACTTGATGACCAAACTAAAATTTCACGACAAATAAAGGGACAAAAAAAAGTAATTTAACCTAGATATAACAACACAAAAATTGCAAGCTGTCTTTATCTTCATCACCTCGCGTGTCATGTATTCATTACACATTTGCTCCATGATTGGAATCTGGAGGCAAATGGTTTGTGCACATACATTTTCTAAACACTTATACTACTAAACACCATAACTATGACGATGATTTGTATATGACACGTATAGATGTCTACGTCTGCAACGAACCCATTCAGTTTAGAAATGTGATTGTTTTAGTTTGTAGCATTCCTACTTCCAAAATTTTGTCTCATGTTTAATCAAGACGCAAGAGATTCAGAAAACGATAAGTTGGAAATCCAGGCATTGGAAAAATGACTGCTACGGTGTTACCTAATACTTTAACCCCTTCTGGTTTAAATGGGAAAAAAACCTTAAAAAATCTAATAAACAAATAATTGATGACTCTGGATTGAGACCTTGTTCTTGTTACGTTGATATTTAGTTGCACCGAAAAGTAATAACTTTTAAAGCCTTTAACATTTTTTTTTCAAATTTGATTAATGGTGTAATTTAGTCTCTTTCCTAAGCGTTGTTGAATTGATGGTGGAGTTTAATAAATAAAGAGATATGTTATTTTAATGGTAAAGTAATTCGTTATTTCCGAAAGAAAATAAGGAATAAATTATTTTAAATGTATAGAGAAGTCACAAAATTAAAAGTTCTGTGGAATAAATTTCTCATAAACTACGAAATATGAAGAGAATATTAATATTTCAATTCTGTTCATTTTTTTAATTTAAAGTAACAATATGTAATATTATATTATTAATCAATTGCAAAAGAGGTGTTTAGTTTTGAAGATTTCAAGTATCAAATTTTCTATAATAGAAGAGATAAGTTGGTGGGAACAAAATGATGGATTAATAGTTGCATTGATTTGATGTTTTATTCAGATAAGGTAGATTAAAAGTTTTTTTTTTCCGATTTGGAAATCTGGTTTTGTGTACTTATATGTCGTCAATGAAACAAATAATAATGCTTATATTCTTATTTAGAATGGACACTTATAATAATAAATAAATGATTATTTCTAACTGTGGGCCATTGATACCGAAAACAAGAGAAGAAAATTTTAATTCCTCGAGAGTAAAACTATGAAAAATGTATAGGATATAGTTTTGATTGTGTAAGGCATAATTTTTATATATGCAAAAATAAAAACGATCTAAAAAGTCTAAATTACTGTATAAACATTCAAAATAACTTACATATCCCTAATATGAAATTAATTTTTATTTGCATTAATAAAATTATTTTAATTTTAATTATGCAATGGTAACGAAAAATTTTGATATTAAAAATTTTGAGTTTATATTTTGATATTTTAAATTAATTTTGTTTAAGAAAATATTATGAAAAATATTATCGATAGAAATTTTGTGATTACAAAATTAATATTTACAAAAGTGCAAGAATATTTTGAAATATAAATAAATTTTATGTTAACTTTTGAAATTGAAATTATTTTTGTATTTGATTAAATAATGTATAATAATAAAATATATTATTTTGTTTTAAATTATTTTAGGTTTAATATCACTTTTGATTTTTATATTTGTAGTAATTATTTGATGTCTTTCTTCGATTTATTTTAGGTTTAATCCCTTAACGCCTTTGTTTTTATTCCAAAATTACAATTGTGTCTTCATATTTTAAGTTGTCTCAATTGGGTTCTCATTTTTAAAGATATGTTCAAAGTTGGAAATTTTCGTTAGTCCAACACAGATGACGTTAACTCTATGCTACGTATCAGTTCCGACTTTTTTTGAATTTTTTTATTTTTTTAAAAAAACCCGCCATGTGTCAAATTATGATTCTGTCATGTGTTATTGTTATGTGAAAAATCTCAATTTGTCTTTGTATTTGTTATTTTGTCTCATTTTATTTTTTAAATTGAAACAATTTCATCCCTTCCAACTTAAGACCAAATTTAAATTTTATATAAATATTATAATAATATTTTTACGATAATAAATATTTTTAACCAAATTAAATTCATTTAAATTTATATTTTATATTGAACTTTATTAAAAATTATTTTAAATATTTCTAGACAAACATTTGAATGTAAAATGAATCTAATGTTAATTTGTAGTGAAACATGGTTAATAAAAATTAATAACGAGATAACCAACTCAGAATTTTAAAATGTATATAATAAAAATTAATATTTTAAAAGTCAGTAAATACGTTATTTTAGAATAATTAATAACTTCATTTACTTAATAAAAATCAACGAACTAGAAAATATAAAATAATTTTATAATAATACATTTAAAATTATTAGGTACAAAAAGATTAAAAAAAAATTAAGTACACTTAACATAATATTAATAATAATAAATATTCTAAACGATTACGTAATCGTATTTGCTATTTTTTAATTTATACATTCCGTATAGAAATTGTATTGCTATCAATTGATAAGAAAAAACCGAATCTTAATAAATTTAGTAAGTTTATCTTTTAAAATATTTCAAAATTAAAAATATAATTAGTCACACTTCTTATTTAATCATATATAATTTATCATTGAAAAGGTAGAAAAAAATTGCAATTATTTTATACAGGATTAAATATATTTTTAGTCACTTAACGTTTACTTTGAAAATTAGAATTAGTCTTTCTTCAAAATTTTAGATCAATTCAGTACCCCATCTTTAAAAATGTGTGAATTCAGTTTTTTAACCAAATTTTGTTAAGTTTATTTTACATTTTTTAAATGTGTTTCTAGGTTAAATATTGAAGTAAGAAATGTGTCAAACATTGTAAACAACTCAAATGCTATCATGAAATTATGTTAAAAAGATTAAATTCACGCATTTTAAAGTTGAGAGACTAAATGAAACATAAACTTTAGAGTGTGTTATTTGGGAGGAATGATTTAGGGGGAGGGAGAGGAAGAGATGCAAAGTATTGGAAGGTAAAGTTAGTATTGTTTCTTTTAAGGAATTTGACGATGATTTTATAATGGATTAAGGAGTGAAGTCTGTGAAAGGTTGTGACTGAATTGACTTATGTGACATATTAAAAAAAGTTTTAATAAGTAAAAAAAATTAAATTACCAAATTATTTCTGATGTTAAAAGTAACATAAAATGATATATAAATGATTAGAATTATTTTTTAAAATTTTATGGAATTAATGAAATTATAAAAAGAGAATTAGAATCATCCCAAGCATAGTGGGAATCATTCCATAGTTAGTAGAATTGCTCCAACAACACATGCAACCTATGTAATCGTTCCATATTTCATGGAATTGTTCCAATAACGCATGCAAGTGTGGTGGAATTGTTCCAACCACCACGCACATTGTTCCATGGTTTCAATGTTCACATTGTACTTTGTCGACTTATTCTTCTTCGTCTCACATTGCACAACACTAACACCATGACATCTTCACCATTTCCTATCTAGTTCTAGAGACGAAAGACATACATATTAGTGAAAACGTAAATGTGATGAAGATAACTTTATAAATTTCACTCCATCACCCTCTAATCTAACCCTAGTAGCCTTCTAATCCTTTTGTCCAGTAAATTTGTGCAAAAGAACACAATATTAAAAAGAGATTAATTTTAATTTGGTTAAGAACCAAAAACATATTTATTTCTTTTAGAAAAATCAATACAAATTTAAAAGATAAAATTACATAATTTAAACAAACTTTCTTACGTGTTTAAAATCTAGCGATCAGATGAGAACTTCTGGCTTTGAATTTGAAGTAATCAGTGAATCAAATATAACTCTAACACTTGGATGTATCATTAATATATATATATATATATATATATATATATATATATATATATATATAATATGTAAGCATTTAATATACATCTTCATTACCTTACTAACTTGATATCAAGGTATCCTTTGCAAATAACTATTATTTTTTACTCAATCGTACAATTTTTTTGAAAACTTGGATCCCAATCTCTTAGCATACTTTGCATACAATGATATAGCTAGCAGCTTAATGAGTTCTGGTTATGCACTTTTCTTTCCCCTTTTTCAAAGGAACCTTCGGTGGGGTTTAGTTCGTACAGTATGCCTGAATCAAGAAAATGAAATAAAGGTACTTTTTATTTTTTTCTTTCTCAAGTTTAAGGTTTTTTTTTTTTGTTTCCGTAATTAAAGAAAAATGGTACTGTCCCTTTCTCCTCCCTGAGACCACGAAGTCCAAACAGCTTGATATATAGTTATGGATGTACCAGGCCTTAAAATATCTAAAAGGTGTTCAACAAAATTACACATGTTCAACCTTATAGAAACAATTTCAATCCATTCACAGCATACATTTTTCCTAAGGAAATGTATTGCCTTTCTTTCACTAAATATCTCCATGATCAAAGTCCTGCTATAAAATTGAAGATTAATCACATTACAGTTGTATACAGCAACTTACACATATAAAAACACTTTGTTTTGTTCATATCACTGTGACATTAATTACATTACTTATGCTATCTTACACTTTGTGTCTAATAGTTACAAGTAAAAAATTAGCACATAAATTAGGTTGAAAGAAGAGGAAGAAAAACCTGCCAAACTTTGACATCAGAGTCCAAACTGCCACTATAGAGAAGAAGAGATAGTTGGGAAGGGTGATCACTGTGATCAAGGGTTGCAGTTAGGCTCTTAATAGGGCTCCGATGCCCTTCCAAAACAGCTAAACATGAATACTCCCTCTCAATCCCTCTCCAAATACGCACCGTTTTATCCTCAGAACCACTACACACCAAATCCCGAACCACACCCAAGCACAGAATGGACTTAGTGTGCCCCCTCAAAGCACCAACCACCACCAATTTCCAATTCTCTCCCTTCTCCCAAACCAGTATGGACCTATCACATGCACCAGAGTACAGCACGCAACCGTCACTGCTAAGAGCCAAGGCGTTAATCCCTGACCTGTGTTTCTCCAACGTCTCCACCACCGAGTGTTTCTTCTCCCCTTCCCTTTTTCTCCAAACCCTGATTCTCTTGTCGGTGGATCCGGTATACACGTGTCCATCGCCAGAAACTGCCACAGCGTTTATGGCGTCGTCGTGCGCGTTGCGCACGGACTCCAAGCACGCGAAGTCTTTCGTCCGCCAAATCTTCAACGTGCGGTCCCAAGAAACGGAGTACAACAACGTTCCGTCGTGCGACAAGGCGAGGGAGGAGACGGTGTCCACGTGGTGAACCCAGGTGCACTTCTTGTGCCGCCGAATCTGAACGTGATTCTTCGGGATCAAGATTTTGGTCACGCGGTCGCCGAGCGTGGGGAGAGTGGCCACACGTGTGAATTTCTGTTGGTCGTGGTCTTGGGTTGTGATTCTCCAGACGCGGATTTTGTGGTCTTGGTGTGCGGTAAAGAGCTTGTCGGAGTGGACCACTATGGATTTCACGGCACCTGTTCCCGCGGTTATGAGGTTGGTGTTTTGTAGATGTTGTTCGGAGAGGAAAATGGTGTGGTTCCAGGATCTGATTTCTCTGTCGGAGGAGCCGGCGTAGAGGAACTTGCCGGCGAGGGCGAGGGAAGAGGTGTAGGAGGAGGTGTGGGGTTTGAGAGTGGCGAGGCACGTGTGAGAGGTGGTGGAAGCGTTGAAGAGGTGTGAGTGTGAGTTGAGGGAAGGAACTGAAGCGAGACTTGGTTGCGAAGAGAGAGTATTATTGGTGTCGTTGAAGGATGCGGTGCGTTCCATGGTGAGAAAAAGCGATAAGGTGGAAAAGAAAGAGGTTTTTTGACTTTATATAAATGGTGAACAAAAATTTATTTGGTACTTACACAGATTCTTTCCAACATCATACCCTGGTAGTGGGACATGCATGAAGCTACATCTACAGATATACATGCTTACGTATACTTACCCCTTACATTTCTGTTCAAATATCTATCTATAATTACCTACTTCTTATGTTTTGCTTTTTGTAATGGCAATCATAATTTACCAAAAAAATTTCCTCCTTTTCGAGGACTGTAAGAGTAAGACTTTCTGTCTGTTTCTGTCAAATTTTCCTTTTTAATCGACACTGTTCAGTTGAGAAAAATGGAAACGAAGACAATGATTTCTACAGATAACGTTCAGAAGAGAAGGTGCATCCTATGGTCATCATTTATTTTCTAGATTTTGTGATTAGGGTTACAATACAAGTACAATGATTTTCATTTGTATTATGTGCACGTGTTTCATGACTTTAGATAACCCAAAACCGGAATATCTGTATAAATAAATGCGTATAAGGTACCCTACCCATACTTGACGAAATTGTTCCAGTTTAATCACTTCGTTTATAAAGCCGTAATTTTAAATTCAAGTTCAGATTTTTCTTTTTTAATATAGAAAAAAAACACGAGGCTAGATATGAAGTTATTAACGGGCTTCATATTGTTAAGGCATACCTTTCGTCATTAAAAGTTGGGGGTCAACCTTGATAGACTTTTTGTTCATCCGTAATAAAGGAATCACCTGTATCTGAACCAAAAATTCTTACAATGATAAAAAACACATGAGAATTTGCTAGAATTTTATCACAAATCCTTTTCAATTAATAAATAATTGAATTATTTTAATCTTGTTGCTAATTAAGCTTTGTAAAAGTTCTCCAACACTAGGTGGTGCTGGCATGAGGTCGTGTAGTTTTCCAAGTGTGTGATTTCTAAATCAGATCCAATAGTGTTTGTCAACAAACAGCATAAAATAATCGGTGAAGATGGATGTGTCAATGGCTTTGTGGGTTGATAACAATTGCACTATAGCATGCATCATGGTGGCTGTTACTGTCATCTTTTCTGGCTGCTGCTGCGGCTGCAAATCATGTAGTTTCAGCAGCACCAATTAGTCCATACCAACGAAAGATACATATAACAGGGACATTAAATAAAATTGTCGGTTATATAGACAGAGACTGTTCAATATGTCTCAGAATTATAGCTTGGCCAACAACCATGGAGACCCAGATAAACTTAAACAATAGAAAAAGCTACGAGAGTAGGCATTTACTGGTTTGGAAAGAACACGATTTTTTATATCCTTAAAAGACTTGGCTTATAACGATGCCAACGAAAAAAAAAATGTTGGAGTAATTAACAAATAAAGCAGACTCGTCGCGGAAAAGATGGGGGAAAGAACAGCATAGACATCATGGTGTGTGATGGCTGCACCAATAGTGTGCTTGTCCTTGTGTCTCTTCCAGTATTACACAACTTGTTTTACTCAAGGTGCAGGTCCCCTACATAATGTTTAAATGCCCACCAATATAATTTTATGGGAATTAATTGTCTTCAAATAACTTTTACAAACATTTTAATTATAAATCACCTTTGATTATAAATCACATCATTCTAAAAAGTTAGTTTTATCAATCAGTTTCCAAAATACTTATATCCAATCACAAACTCATAACTTCAAATTTGAGTCTCACATGTTTCAGAAAATAAAAATAGTGTAAAACTGTATATTTTAGCTTAATTTAGAGGTTTTAAGTTATTGATAAGACAAGTGTCCTTAAAGATTCTATTTTATTCAGATAAGATTTTTTTTTTCTTAAAGAAATAATATATATATTGTTAATTAGAAACCTAGCTGGGCAGGTCAACTCAAACCATTTGGCTTTAACTAAGTAGCCCTTGGTCCCATATATGTGTCCATGCATACCCTTCTTGTCTACTTGTCTTCATCTATGTCTCACTCAATCCTTCACATGTCAATTTGCTTCTGAAAAAAAAAATTATATATATATATATATATATATATGCACGTTTCTCGGTTGTTACCATACTGTAATAACAGTAAGCATCTTTCTGCTAGGTTTTTACGGTAGTGATGCATAACAGATTAACTAAAATGAAAATATACTGATAGAACTTTTTTCTTTCTTTCACAAAATGGTTTTTATTTGCTTAAGTGATACTCAAGCTTTTAGCATTTTGTTTAATAAAAGAGGGTCCTCTGATGGGAATGATGGACCCTATTAAGCAGTGGGAATTGTTTTTGTGAATCCATCATTGAATTTTGTTGCCCCATAGGGTTTGCAGTTTATGGTGAGTTTCTTCATAAGTCATAACCAATGGAACACTCATTTACTTGGAGTTTCCGTTTTCCACGCCCTTTGCTCCCATTGGAACAGATCTTACATTGATTTGGGTCCTTCATTTGATAGATGCAACGCCTTCATTCATTTTCTCTGTCCCACCATTTATAGCTGAAGCTCCATTTTTCTTCTCACACCTTCAATGTTTCTTCAAACTTCTACAAAACTCTTGAATTTCATTGCTCATTTACCCTTAAGAAAAAGAAATATATAAAAAATGTATCTCTTCTTCCATTTTTAAATATGAGTATGAGCTTCATTGATTTGTCCTAATTAGAGCACTGCATATGCATTCCAGGGTCCAATGAATTTGAGAGATGTGTCGGTGTGTTATATTTGATTTTATTTTTCATGTGGCATACATCGATCACATGTGTGTGCACATGAAAATTAAATTATAAATATAAAATACTTTAATTTTTTTTATTTAGTGAATATAAGATAAAGCATATTTGTAGTGAAAATATCTACTTTTAAATACGTATAGTTGTTAAGGTAAAAGGTAACGAAAAAAATTAAAATGAACATTGAAAAGTATTTTGAAAACTTTTATTGAAAATAAAGTTTATTCTATTTTTTTAAAAATATTTAATAATAATTTAAGTATGTCTTTCATGCCCCTTTAAGTTATGTGAATTCACATGTATTGAATTAGATTGATAAGGTTTAAATAGAAAAATTTACATATTTATTATTTATTAACAAAATTTATTCAATTAAGAACAAAAAATTAAAAGCTTAGAAATTTTTCTAATTATGTGTGCGTTAATAAAAATACTGACAGGTAAAACTAAAACAAATCACTATTTAAACATTAAAAAAATATTATTCATAAATTTGTTAGAGTAAATAAATAAATATTCAAGAATATTTCTTATAATAAAAAATAAACACGTTATTTAAAAAACTCTATGATTCTATTTTTATTTAAAAAACTCTATGATTCTATATATTTATTTTATTGCTTTAATTTTAAAATATTTTAAAAATAATTTCTGGAAAAAAGTATCATTTAGTTAATGAGAATAAATAGTAATACTTCTTTACATATTTTAATTTTAAGTTTTTTAGAGAAAAGAAAAATATCATCAATAATATGGTAGAAAAATATAAAGATATTTCTTCCTATCTCTCCTATCATCCTACTAACACAAAAGCAAGATTAATACAAAGAATGCAATAAAGAATGCAATGTATAAGAAAAATCACAAATACTACATAATAATCTTTATATGTAAATTTGTATAATACAGAAAACATTCTCAACTTTTTCATCCCAAGTACACAGATCCTTCCAAACAAGAATTTAACTACATCTCACAACACCCTACCACAAGAGTATAAGAAAAGTTAAACACTAACTCAAAGTGTCAAGTGTCTATTAATTATATACTCACTAACACCCACCCGTGGGTTATTCTAGGCGATGTGGAACTTTTCAAGATATCAGCCCAACATTTTTCACCCTAATTAAAATAAACACATTTTTAGTGTCTATACTAATAATCATACACCACTAAAAAAGTATCACTTGAAATTTTATCATCTTGAGAATTTCCACCTTGAATCAAATTATCCAAAAAATTTCACTTTGAATCAAACCATCCCAAGAATTTTCACTTGAAATCAAATCATCCCAAGATTTTTCACTTGGAATCAAATCATCCCAAGAATTTTCACCCGAAATCAAATCATCCCAAGAATTTCCATTCGAAATCAAACAATTCCAAGAAATTCCACTTGAAATCAAACCATCCTAAGAATTTCCACTTAGAATTAAACCATCTGAAGAATTTGCACTTGGAACTAAACCATCCCAAGAATTTTCACTTGGAATCAAACCATCCCAAGAATTTTGACATTGAATTGTGTCATCCCAAAAATTTACATGCACCATGCATCAATGCTAACCAATGCTTGTGTACAATCACCACACACCTTGCATAAATATTAGTCAATGCTCACGCATAATCAAAATACACCTTTCGTCAGAACCATGCCACAACCCACAACGCAAAACCACCAAACCTTAAGAAAAGCCATTGATCGAATGTTGGCACTTCACAGCCAATGTGCCATTATACTCCCTCGTCAGAGACGCAACACCAATCAACGTAACACTTGATGTTGTAGCACCACCATAGCACCACGACATCCTGTTGCCAACAAGGCACCGACAATAATCATTTCATCAAATTTCTTAATTTCTCATTACAACTTCAACAACCAAGATGACTCCAACAACAAGGAATTAATCTCTTGAACCATAGCGTTGATACCACTTTGAGAAAAACGCATCATCAATTAAGAATAGTCACTAAAGAAAAAACACACCCACTAGAGAATAGCCCCCAAAAATCACCCTATTAACATAGAAGAAAACTAACACAAAGAACACAAGACTATAATGTGAAAACTCGAAATATGGAGAAAAATCACACCCACTAGAGAATAGTCACTATATGTAAATTTGTACAACACACAAAAAACACTCTCAACCCTTTGACTCCAAGTACACCCACACTCTGCGGAGCAAAAATTTAACTACATCTCACAACACCCTACTACAAGAGTATAAGAAAAGTCAAACATTAACTCAAAGTATTTTTGACTTGGAACAAGGAACATCATGGACTTAAAGACCATTATATATTTACTAACACCACCTCTAGGTTATCATAGGCGATGTGATACTTTTCAGGACGTGTTATTTTCATCAACCCAACAAAGGAGTATATTAGAAATACATGAAAACTATTTTATTATAATATATAGTAAAACATTACTTATTTCTTAAAATTTACTTCTTATTTATATATATATTACCTTTTATTTAATTTTATTTAATTAATCCGTAAATTTCATTTTTACTTTATTGGACTATTAAATTTTAACTCTTCACATAGACACTAAGGTTTTACCTTCTTTTAGGTTGATATTTAAAGTTTTTAAACTTTTATTATATTTACTAATAAGAATTTAAAATTGATATCGGTAAATGTTAAAGTTATAAATTTTAACGGTTAAAAATCTCATAAATGAAACTTTTGACAATTATATAATTGTTTAAATTATATATGTCAAAAATAGTTGTGATAAAAGTATTTAAAATGTTTTCATTTTTGCTAAAAAATAATTATTAACGATTGAAAATTACTACAACAATTTACTTTTATTGTATAATATTTTTACTATATTTGGACAGTCAATATATATCACTTTTCTATTATCTTTTAGCATCTTATTTTATCAATGGTTTAAAATCGTTATGAATATTTTGAAATTCTTTTAAATTTTTAAAAGAATATTTATTAATTTATTTTTCATTAATTTTATAATGATATTGTAATTATTTTTATTTAAAATTATTTTAAATAATAAAAAATTATTAATTTGACTTTTTAATAATCAGTAGTATGTGTGTGGAATGTAAGTTTATTGTGGATGAAAGACCTTTCAAGTTGTGAAAGGTGAAGAGATGAATGCCATGATCAATTTATGATAAAAAGGGAAATCAATATACAGTTCGTATTTTTATGTTTTAATGTGTCTGAATAACCTTTCAAACAAGTGGCTATTGTAAGCTCATTCAAATCTTTCTTAATTCATCAAGCACCTACAATGCATATTAGTAGTAGTCATATTGGGCACAAAATTAATTAACGAAACCAAAAAGTGAGACTATAAACAATATTCATATAATTAAATAGAAAATAAAAATATATCAATAGAAGTAATCAATGGGGTTAGAAATATTCGAATTATAATTACAACCTATAGCAAGAAACAGACCTTCCAAATTGGAAAGAAGATATTTGACAGAGAATTATTCTTAAATTCCATAAGAAAAAAAATAAACTTTTATAATTCAAAAAATTTATGAAAAAAAAAAACAAGAGATTGAAAAATTAAATCTATTCAAGACTGTTTATGTTACAATAACAAAAGATTCAAATGATAACAAAATCATGCTCGAAACACTTTTGAATTAATAAAATAATATCAAATGATATCAAGACTCCATTGCAACTTATAGCTCATTTTCCTTTAGCAATTTTTTCTTCTCGCTTCTCCTTCAATAAATCTTAGTAAAATTAATAAAAAAATAATTAAGCTGTATTTTAATTACCTCTTAGTAACGTTTTTTAGAGGAAACCTTTCTGTTGTCAATTATAAGAGAGTTTTTTTTTTTTTTTTTTTTCTAAGTAGAGATAGAATATATTATAAGATTAGTTATTCGGTGTAGAATCAAACTTACAAGCCCAGGAAAAAATGCAGCCCATGTTGTTCATTGACATGGCCTTTAGTATGGAGTTTTATTCCTTCATTTTCGATATTTCTTCTGCACCTCAGTATTTTTTCTGCACCTCTAAAAATTCATGCTTTTCTATTTATGTCGTTAACAAATTAAATAAATAAAAAATTTTAATTAAGTAAATGTAATAATTATTCTATTTATGTCGTTAACAAATTAAATAAATAAAAAATTTTAATTAAGTAAATGTAATAATTAAACAATTATAAAGTGACAAAGATAGTTAGTTTCCTGAATTAATTGATAGTGTTTGTATATATACCACTGTATCCTAAAAAATTAAAATAAATTTATTCAAAATTATAATTATTTAAAATTATAATTAATTAAAATTATACTTACTCAACAATAGAATTAATTAAAATTAAAATTATTCAAAACGTAAATAATTATAATTATAATTATAATTATTCTAAAATATAATTAATTTAAATTATAATTAATTAATATTAAAACTTATTTACATTAAAATTGACTAAAAAAAGTTACAACGTAACCTAAAAAAATTACATAACAACAATGGTAAAATAATAAATTTTAAAATTTTAAATTAAATCGAAAACAAAAAGCAAATGGAAGGAAGTTGACATCCAAGATCGTATATTTTCGAAAATCGATATTCGGTTAGTTAAGCTAACGTTGTCCAATTCCATTCACTTGAAGTCATCCACGTGCTTACGGAAGTGGACTTTCGATGATATTTTTCGCACACTTATGGAAGTCCATTTTCGGGCACAACACTTACGAAAGTCACCCCTCTTTTACGGAAGTCACTATTCTCTTACGAAAATCACTCATCTCTTACGGAAGTCACTTTCAACAACAGAAGTCACCTTCAACTACAGAAGTCAATTTAAATTACGGAAGTCGACTTCCAATACTAATGGCTTACGAAAGTCTACTTCTAGTGGTGTCATTTTCATGTTGTTCATAGTGGTCTACAGAAGTCCACTTCCAAAATTTATCTTGGACTACGGAAGTCCTCTTCCGTCATCTTGTGGCTTACGAAAGTCGACTTCCGAAATTAAATCACTTGCAAATGTCGACTTCCGGTTTGTGGTTTTCGTTTCAGACATGGATACCCACATATATATACTCTAATAAACTAAATGATGTTTATACCTATAAATGCATGACAAATATGGCAGCAACAACACAAAAAAATTAAAAAATTACATTACTTGTGTTAATGTAGAGGAATGGCAGAGGAGAAGAGAAGAGACCAGCAGTGGCGGATCTTGACTAAAATATTTGGGGAAGCCAAAATAATATACTTAAAATTTACATATTTAATAGTACTGTTGTCACTCATTCAATGAAAGTAAATAATATTCTAGTATAGCTATAACTATAAAACAAATTACATTATCCAATGGATTGTCTATTGTTTTTTCATATTCTTAAACTTATCAAATAATTTAATCATAACTAAATTTTTCAGCTCTTTTTTTTTTCAATATAAATAATCATATTATTTGCAAAATATTTATTTCTCATTTTCCTAATGTGCACATATCGATTCAAAAGTCGCATTTCATTTTATTGTTATGCGATTAACAACCGTATTGTCATGTTTTGATCTTCACTCTTCTTTTATCAATTCTAAAAAATGAATTTATCCTTATGTTTTTTATCAATATACCTATTTAAAAAACAAGTTTAAGACTAAAAAGTAATTTATCATAATATAATTAATAATTGAGAGACATAATTACTAACAAAAATTATGATAATTAATTCACTACCAAGTGAAACAGGAGAAATTTTTTTTTTCTTGTGTGGTAACGTAACAAAAAGATATCAGGTAAGGGTAAGAGATAAATACAACATGTGAAAAAACTAAAAAGAAAATAAAAATTATCTTAATAATTTGTTTTCTTTATTATATTTGATTTAATATTTTATTATTTATTAACATTAAATGTTATATCTTATAAAAAAATGAAAAATACATAATTTTATTTTCATTAATTTTTTAATATATTATTATCTAATTTAAAAATATACATATAATTTAAAAAATTTAAAAACATAAATAATTTAACAAATTATAAATATATATAATTAAAAATAAAAGAAAAAAGGTTAAAAAAATTTAAAATTTTGGAGGGGCCATGGCCTCCACCTGCTCCAACCAAGCTCCGCTGCTCGAAACCATAGAACAAAACCAATAAGGAGTGGTTTGAGAGGCGAGCTTAGAGAGTGAAAAGAGTGAGAAAGAAAATATGAGAGTAAAGACGACTGCTAAATTAAAAGAAAATAAAAAGAATAATTTTTATTAAATAAAAGATTAATGATTGATTTAAAATTTCAAACTGATGAAAATGCAATTTTGGATTTTAAGAAAAACTTGAAAGTCAGAAGAAATTCAGGATACATGAAGCCCTTTATTAATCACAGACATTTTTGTTATTGGTACATCCTTTCTTTTGTTTTATTTTATTCTGTGGGCACATTTTTATTCGTCATTATATAAAACTTTAGTCAATAAAAAATAGTATTTTTCCGCTCCGCCACTTGTCCAACCAATTTCATTTATTGGGGAAAGCAATTTTGTAGTCTTTTTTTTTTTCTCATTAACATTAGACCATTAATAAGAATTTATAAAAAATAAAACAGAATCTAATATGCATGTCTTATTTTACAGTAAATTTATTAATCAAGTGTATAAATTTGTGACTTGTTTTCAAATTGTCACTTAATTACAATAACGAAGTATATAAAAAAGAGACAAATACCATTTTATTTTGGAGGACTAAACAATGCAATTTTTTTTTTCTGAAGGACTGAAAATAGTTGTAGTCTTTTGTTGCATGACTAAATATTTGCATATTCTTTTTAAGGACTGAAAAATAACTGTGTTAAATTGGGAGATTTAAACATTATTTATCTTGAGCTACTCAGTAACATTTTATAATTAATTTAATCTTATTATAAAGAATGGATAACCAATCAAGAATTTTAAAAAGAATCTAATATATCTAGAAGTTAGGAAAAACAAATTTTTTTCAAAAAGAAAAATAATTCATTATCTATTTTAAATTATATCTCTGTATGTAAATAATTTATATCTCTTAATCTAAATAAAGGAAATCTCTCTCTCTCTCTCTCTCTCTCTCTCTCTCTCTCTCTATATATATATATATATATATATATATATTACTTTTAAAAGAACTAATGATCAGCATTAAAATATCAAATACTATATTTATAGTTATACAAAATACTACTTAATGTAAAAAATATTACTTAATATGAAAGTTATGGAAAAGCTTACGTAGTTGTAAAAATATCATATAAAGAACATTAATTACAATTAATGGATCTTTTAATAATGCTATTCGGACAATTTAATTTAGTATAACTACTATTATAAAGTAGAATTTTAATCAAGTGTTTAGAAGACTTTCAAGTCTCATTTATCTTACCTTTTTAACTATTATTTTTATGATAATATTTTAAAATGTATAATTTAAAAAAAATAATAATTACATTTTCAATTTTTGATTAAATTTTAAAATTTTTAGTTGAATATCGATAATTTTTTGTGATCTATTAAAAAATAAAGACATCATCTTAACAGATGTGATAACAAAAACAAAATTATATGATAAGAAAATCCAATCATGACATCTTTTATTATTAAATTCAATTTTGTATTGTACATCAATCAATTATCTTTATCAATTTATTGTGTACCAAATCGTTAACTAAAGAGATTCAAATATAATGAAGACAGTTATATCTAAAAGTAATAAATCTTGGACTAAATATATTTATATCCTGTATACAATAAATTAATAATTATAATTACAACAAATAATTTATCATCTACGAATTATTAATAAAACTATAGATTGTTTTGTTAAACACAGTAATCTTAGACTAATATTGAAGATGTGAATAATAAGATATTTATACATTCTTTTTCTCTTTCTTTCCTTTTATAATTATTATTTCATAAAATATAATAAGTTATTAAACCTATTATAAAAGATCCACTTAAAATAATGTCTAAATATAGAATATTTTTTATTTTAAAAAAAATGTAACTATCTATTCAAAATGTCTAAATGTGAGAAAATAAGGTCAAATTATATTTGGAATTTGAAAGAAAATAAGCTAGGTAATAAAATTGAAAAATTATGATTCTAAAGCATACAAGATTATTTAAACTTACATGTGTTCATATTTTTGTTATATAATTAAAATAATAATAATAGTTAAAAGATAGAGAGATCCCAATTTTAAGTAGAAAAATCAAAATCACTACTATTCCCTTGATCCTCTGCTTCGTCGTCGTCTTTGATCTTCAATTCGTCTCTGCGTACTTCAGACCATGGCTACCGCTTCAGTGGCATTTAAATCTTATTTTTTATCCATAAATTCTTATTTTAAATCTCATTTTCTTTATATTTTTTGTATGTGTTTCATGATGATGATTTGTTGCTGAGATTTAGATTTATGTTTAATTGCATTAAATTCATGATAATAAGGAATTGAGATTGTTAGTTCCGTTTTTTATGTTTAAATGCTATAAAAGTTTATAATAGGATGGAAAATAATTCATATGAATTCATATTTGTAGTGAATTATGGTATATTTAACTGTTATGTGTTTGGCTTTTACATTTTTTTATTCATTATATTCGTTTTTAATTTTTTTATTTTTTAGCTCTATTTTTCAAAATTTTCCTGTTCCGATTACGTAAATAAGATTGGTTATTAAGATAAAATGTGATCTAGATTTTTATTTTATATAATCGAGAAGAATTCAGTAATTTGTTGTGTAATTTTGCAATATCCTTATTGATTTTTAATGTTTTTTTTAATTTTTTTTGTAGCGATGTTAGATAATTGTAAAAATAATTTAATATCCTTTTTATTTCAATAATATTTCTAATTTAAGATAAACTTAATATTGGAAAATGAATTTTAGACTTATATTATTATTCTTACTTTTGATTTTATTTTATGGCAATTGTTGTCTCGTCTAATATAGAAAAAAGATGTTAAAATGTTTTCCATAAATATTTGAAAAAGAAAAGTTTTATACTTTCTTTTATTTTAAATTAATTATAGTAAAGTGGTTTGAATGGTAAAGCTAGACTAATTGCCACTTTTGCCTTCTTTAAACATGGGAGATAAAAAGCGGAGAAGTAAAAAAAAAAATTATAGAAGTATAATAACTACAACAAAAAAGGAAATGGGAGAATACAAATAACTTTATTTTATTTTCTATCAAACTCGAAAGGCTCGAATAAACAAACTATAAATCGTGTTCAAATATAAATGTTCTACGTATAAAAATAATTTAGTGAAGAATTAGACTAATTCATGAACAACAAAATTTTTGAAATGAAATAAAAACATGGTCAAATTTAAACAGATAAAAACATAAGTCTAAAACAATAATTTTTACACTTTACACTAAAATTAAAAAATTATACATTATTTTTCATCTTTAATTAGTTGTATCCATTAATGTAAATCATTTATAAATCAATATTTACGAACCTAGTAAATATGATAAATCATTTCTATATAATGTATTCTTGGTATTCAAGAGAAGCATGACGAAAAAAAGTTTAAAGACATTAATTTTCTCATTAAAAAACATAAATACTATTCAAATAAGATTTTCATTAATAGTGTTGCACCGATCTTCAATAACACAAATTAAAAATAGCACGAACAAAAATTTTAAATTTAGAATATTTTTTATTTACTTATTGTAATATATGACATTGTTTAATACAATGATCTCTTTAGCAAACAAATCCAATACAAAATGTATCATTTACAATATATTTTTCCAATTATATCTAAACATAGATGACTTTCAAAAATATAGGGAGGGTCTTCAAAAAGTTTAACACCTTCCTTAGATACAAGGATAATGCATGTTTGACAAGATCATCCGCAGCTGAGTTCACTTTTCTGAACACATGATTCAATAAATCTTATTAACACTCTTACTAATCTGAATAATTGAAGAGATGACATCATCATAATCCATTTTTCAGCTAGAGTGATGAAAATGATCTCGATAGCAATTTTAAAATCACTCTCAATAATTAAGTACGTGTTTGGTTATGTGTCAAATTGATGTAAAATTAATTTTCTAATGCAGAATTAATACGTGTTTAGTTTCCAAAATTAATCAAAGAGTAAAAGATTCATGTTAAACGAGAAGAAACTAATTCTTGTTTATGCATTGGAGAATTGAAATTCTCTAACACTCAACGATACACCAAACACGTCCTAAGTATTTATACTCCTTTAACATGATTACTCCAATTACAAAAATCCTTGAAGATATCTATTGCATCCTTCATTTAGCTAAGAGACAGAACTTGATATTATTTTATTTCCGCCCAATATGAATCATTCTTCAGAACCTTTACCTTTGACATTATAAATAATCACTCCTAAGTAATACCTTCTTTGTTATAAGAAAAATATATGCTTTTTGTCATTTCTCACTTAATACTTGCAAACGAACACACACATGTACAACATATATGAAATGACACATTTCATGTATTGAATAACAAAAACTGTCAACTTAAGAAATGTGATAACAAAAATAAAATTATATGATAAAAATAATCCAATTAAATTCAATTTTGTATTATTGTACATCAATCATTATCTTTATCAATTTATTGTGTATCAAATCTTTAACTAAAAAAATTCAAATATAATGAGAACGGTTATGTTTAAAAGTAAAGTAGTAAATCTTGGACTAAATATAGTTATATCTAGTATATTAATTAATAATTATAATTACAACAAATAATTTATTATCAACAAATTATTAATAAAAGTAAAGATTGTTTTGCTAAATGTAGTAATCTTCAATTAATTTTGAAGATGTGAATAATAGGATATTTATACATTATAGAGTACTTTTTATTTTAAAAAAATGTAATTATTAGTTCAAATGATTATATAAAATTAAATCAACTTTACTCATTCAGGTAGATGTGGGTAAAATTTGAAATTCACATCAAAAAATAAGGCTAAATTATATTTGGAATCTATAAGAAATTATGGTTCTAAAGTTACAAGATTATTTAAACTTACCTGTGTTCATATTTTTGTTATATAATTATAATAATTAATATATAAAAATAATTACTCAAAATTATAAAAAAAAATTTATCACGGTAATATATATATATATATATATATATATATATATAAAAATTTTATATTTTTATAATTTTATTAGTTTAATTTAAAATTGTATAATTATAAAATTATGATTTTATTATTTGAATAAAAATTGAAAATATATCATAATTTTATATTTCAAAAAATCATAATAATTTTATTTTTGAGAAATTCTTATTTTTCTATGTATAAGTAATTTAAAGGAAGAATGCGTACAAAAACGTGTACAAATACGCACAAGAAGTGTTTGGTAAAAACAACTCAAAGAGAGATTGTTTGCTGATATATATCATAGTTTAATATTTCAAAAAATTATAACAATTTTATATTTGAGAAATTCTTATTGTTACTATGTATTAGACATGAAAAGGAAGAATGCGTACAAAAACATGTATAAATACTCACAAAATGTGTTTGGTGAAAACAATTCAGAGAGAGTTTACTTGCTGATTTATTAGAACCTTATTCAAAATATAGAGTACAATGTCTCATCATATAAAAAAAAAAGTAAAACCTAATAAAACAGAATATTTGATAATAATATAAGAGAATCATATATATGATATATTTATCAATATCTTTATCACCTCCTCTCAAGGTGGGCATGAAGATTGTAAAGTCTCAGTTTGGAAGTAGCAATCCGGAAAAACAGAAAAGTAGAAGATGTAATGACTTAGTAAACATATCAGCAAGTTGACTAGTATAAGGAACATAGAGAAGGTGGATAAGGTCATCAACAAACTTTTTGTCGAATAATTGACAATCAAGTTTTATATGTTTGGTTCTTTCATGAAAAGTGGGATTTTTGGCAATGTGAATAATGGAATTGTTGTCACAAAAGGCAGTGTAGGAAGTGGGAACAGAAGAATGCAAATGCAAATCCTGTAGAAGGTATTAAATCCATTGTAGTTCACATGTCAGAGATGCCAAGGGGCGATACTCAGCCTCAGAAGAAGACCGTGAAACAATGGTTTGTTTCTTAGATTTCCAAGCAATCAAAGAGGTGTCTAAGAAAACACAATATCGACCTAAACCAATATAACAGTAATAACATAGGCAGATCTCTTCACAAAGAGATAGTGGTCAGCAGAGCTAAGGAGAAATAACTCTGAAGTTAATTTTTTATTCCAATTATGACTGGCTTGATTTAAACCATATATAGACCTGTTAAGCTTACAAACAAGATTTGGATGGGGAAAAGAAAGACCAAGTGGAGGCTTCGTATAGATCTCTTCATGTAGGTCTCCATAGAGGAAAGCATTGTCAACATCCAACTGATGAATAAATCAATCACTAGTGGTGGCTAAGGCTAAAATGATGTGTACAATAGTAAGTTTGACAACAAGGGAGAAGGTTTCAAAATAATCAAACCCCCTGGTTTGAGTAAAATCCTTAGCCACCAATCGTGCTTTAAACCTATCAAATGTGTCATCTGGTTTATATTTAAGTTTGTAAACCCAGAGGTAACCAATTGGCTTAATGTCAGGAGGAGGAGGAACTAAAGTCCAAGTCTAGTTTTTGTCAAGAGCATGTAACTCAACATCCATAGCTTGTTTTCAGCAGTCATGTTGAGCAACTTCTTTGAAGAAGAAAGGTTGAGCTTGGACAGAAATATTATGACAAAAGACAATATGGTCAAGAGAACAATTATCATAAAAAAACAAATAAATGCATTGAATAAGGTGTGTAAAAAGTAGAGAATGAAGTCGAAGCAACACCACAACAATATTGATCTCAAAGTATCAAGGCCTTTTTACACTCTATGAGAAGTTATAAAAACAAGATCAATAACTTCAGCATTATCAGCCATTATCAGAAACAAGACTAGCAACAGGGTCCATAGTAAGGTCAGTGGCATGTGAAACAGGTAAAGCTGAAAAATCATACATGCTAATATCACAGGAATGAGAATCATCAAATGAAGGAATAGAGTTATCAGATGGCAACGAGAATTAGTAAGGAAAAATATTTTCATGAAAGATAACATTCATAGTCACAAAAATATCCTTGGAATGAAGATCATACAAAACATATCCTTTTTTTTTTCAAATTTATAACTAAGGAAAACACATTTTAAGCTTCGAGAATTCAATTTAGTTCTTCCAGTAGTGGCAGAACTGGCATAAGCCAAACAACAACAAAAATTTAGATTAGAAAAATTGGGTTTAGTAGAATAGACTAATTCATAAGGATATTGATACTGAGAAGAGGAGTGGGTAACCTATTACTAAGATGAACAATCAGTTTAAGTGAATAGGACCAGAAAATGTTTGGTATTTTTGCTTGAAAAAGAAGAGCATGACACACATTGAGAAGATGTTAATGCTTCCTCTCAATAATCTTGTTTTGTTGAGGAGTTGCAACATAAGAAGTTTCATGAAAAATACTCTTACTATTATAGAAATCATTAAGAAAAAATTATTTGCCATTATCGGAACGTATCTTCTTAGGCTTGCAAAAAAAAATTGATTTTCTGTCAAAGTAACAAAATCTTGAAGAAAATGCCTGACTTTAGTTTTATTTGTAAGAAAAAAAATCCAAGTAAATCTGCTATAGTTATGAACTATAGTTAAAAAAATACTTGTATCCATCAATGGAAGAGACTAAAATCGGACCCCAAATATCAACATGGATAAGTTCAAACATTGAAGAGATTTATTAGTGTTTGAAGAATATTTCAGACATTTATGTTTGACAAGAGCACAAGCATCATAAGCAATAATAGAAGGAGAAAAGATATTTGAATGATCATAAACAAGAAGCTTTAAAATGTTATTAGATGGATGACCAAGTTTCATATGCCACAAGTTAAAAGGACTAGCATTATTTATGATAGCAGAATGTGGTAAGAAAATATTTGTGTCAGATATACTCAATTTACGTCTGTCTTAAAAACTATCTACGAGATAAAACAAGTTTTGATGTTTCCTAGTTGCTCTAATCGTCTTGAAGGTATTGGGCTACATAATAAGACAAGTATTTTGGGAGAAAAACATAAAACAATCAGTATAATTAAGAAATTTAGGAATAGAAATGAGTTTAAACAAAAAATTCAGAAATAAAAAGGATGTTATGAAGTATAAGATTGCCCAAGACAATGGTACCCGAGAATTTAGCAATGATAGAGTTTTGGTTGGGTAATTGTATAGAAATAGGAGAAATATGTTTAAGACTTTGAAATATAGATTTAACATTCAGTACCATTCGAACCATTTGATTTAACATCATCCACCAGTTGTTAAATTTTAATCTAGAAGACGTTTATGTATATTCAATTGTTTTTAAATTGTGATGGGAGTGATTTTAGTTTGGATATTACGAATTCAAGCATGTTCCTTTGTCAATGACTTTAGTTGAATGCCATTTCTAAATGAGGGATTATTTTTAGTTATGTCAAAATAATATCTTATATCATCAATAGATCTTTCGCTACCACCAAACCCAGGTCAACAAATCCATTCTCAACACTAATCCCTTTCTCCTCGAAGCTTCTGCACATGAATAAAAAACAAAGAATTTGAAGCGTAAGCACAACCGTGGTGGATGGATTGATCCAAAACATCCAAGAATTTTTTTTATTAAACTAGTCAAATAAACTTCTCAAAGAGAAGGTTCAATGCAGACGTCAATGTTGAACACGACCGCTTCAAATCCCTCTATTATACTTCTGATGAATCATGAACAAATAGCTTCTGAATAACAAAGTAATTAATGCAATCATCAAAGGCGGTTACACGTGACAAAACACAATCAAATTTCTAACCTTTGACCTTAAGGTAGTTGATTTCTGATAAACCACCTGCAAAAAAAAGCTTCTATCAGTATAAAAACCCTTGAATTGGCCCCTTTGGAAACACTTGTAGATCTTATCTTTTCCTTTACCCCAAACAGTTGAACCATTGTGAAGCGATTCGTAAAAGTCGAGAAATGGATGGGAACAACTACAATTCCTGGGCTGATCAATGGGACGATGGTCCTGATCCTGTGACGGTTGGTTCCGGCAATAAAAACAGCAGCAACAACACCACCAAATACAAGCAAAAGCTCGGAGAGGGTTTTGGCAAGACCAAAGCAGTGGCCTCCACCGGTGTGAAGAAGTTGAAGGATGGTACTTCCGTTGGCCTTCAATGGATCAAGACCAAGTATTCCAAAGCCACGCACAAACATTAATTTCAATACTCTCTCTTCTTCTGCATTTCTAGATTCATTTTTTCTTTCTCTTTAATGCTTTCTGTGTCTTCAATTTCATCCTTCGTGTATTCGTTTATTCTTCGTAGTTTGTAGTTAGGTATGATCCATGTACATATGTTTCTGTATCAGTTTCCATGCTTGTTAATTATGCTAATGATATGTGTTAGTCTATCTGTACTTTATACCTGGCAGTTTATAGGAAAGAATAGTTTATTTATTATATTTTTTTTTATGTTATTAAGAAAAAAAAGTCGTTAGAAAATTATGTGAGTTATATAAAAGATTTAATTTTTTATTCATTAATATTTGTGTATGAGCTAAAAAAATGAAAACTGATCGAAAATCATCAATAAAATTAGTTTTGGTTAATTTTATGTATTTTAAAATTTTATATATTTTATTTATTTATTATTATAAAAAATAGATTTTACTAAATTAATAAATTATAAATGCAGGTTTTAAATTTCCACATAATAATAGTTACGAGGTTAAAACTCTTTACTCAAAAACTTCCTCGATATAACTCGAATATTAGGAATTGAAAAAGAATTTTGCAAATAGGTTGTGGCATATCTAATGGTGGAGGTTTAAGAGATCTTTGTAAATTAAAATAAGGTTAAAATACTCCTTTGGTTTATATTTTTGTTGAAAAATCTTAAATATGTTTTTGTTGAAAAATCTCAAATAGATCTTAAGATTTTTTTTTAGTCTCAATTAGGTCCATATTCTTGAAAATGTGTAACAATTAGGCCCATTCCGTTAGTATAGAGTTGACGGTGTTAAAGATGTGCCACAGCTCCACATTTTTTTGAATTTTTTTAAAATTTTTTTGAATTTTTAATTTTTTTTTAAATTTTTTTTTGAATTTTTTGAATTTTTTGAATTTTTTTTTTTGAAAATTATTCATGCCACGTGTCACGTCAGTATTGTGCCACGTGTCAAGTCAGTAAGGTGACACGTGTCGAATCATTGTCTGAATCTCAATTTGGTCCATATATTTGTTATTTTTATTACATTTCAGTCCATTTTTTAAAACTTTTTTAAATATATTTATTTTAACTTTTTACAAAATTGTTTTAAAATTTTATATTTAAATTTATAAAATTATTAATTTTAAACCAACTCTAACATTTGTATATAAATTATTTAAAACAATTTTGTAACAAGTTAAAATAAATATTTTAAAATTTTAAAACAAAATATAAAATAAACTTAATATTATTAAAATGTTTAATAAAAATATCATTATAAAATTTATATAAAAGTTAAATTTGATCTCAATTTGGAAAGGATGAAATTAAAAATTAAAAAAAAAATGGACTGAAATATAATTAAAATAACAAATATATGGACCAAATTGAGATTCAAACAATGACTTGACACGTGTCACCTTACTGACTTGACACGTGGCACAATATTGATGTGACACGTGACATGAATAATTTTAAAAAAAATTAAAAAATTTAAAACAAATAAAAAAAAATTAAAACAAATTCAAAAATTCAAAAAGAATGAGAAGCTGACACGTGGCATATCCTTAACACCGTTAACTCTATACTAACGGAATGGGCCTAATTGTTACACATTTTAAAAAATATGGACCTAATTGAGACTAAAAAAAATCTTAGGACCTATTTGAGATTTTTCAACAAAAACATGGACCAAGGGAGTATTTTAACCTTAAAATAAAAGCCTCCAATAATTATCATTTTTCTTTGTAGTATGTGAATGATAAATGATCCATGTTTGGTATTTATGTAAGAGTCTTTGTTTTTCATGAAGCTAATTTGATTGTGTAATCTATATAGTTGATTTTATTCGGTGGGATAAGGTTTTGTTGTTATTGTTATCCTTTCCGAGTTTTGATGTACAATATCAACCCAAATTTTATGATTCCTCAAATTTAGATTATGAGATCAAGGTAAAGGACCTTTTAAATAATTCAACCAATAGTTTATCACAATTAACCTTACATCAATCATTATTTAATTCATCTCTAGTGCAATAGTTATAATTAAACAATTTTAACTTAATGGTTAAACAAAGTTGTTATAACACTAATCCTACAATTCAATTTTTCATAAATTTTGCTCTGTTAATTTGGAAAAAATATAAACAATAAAAGAAGAATCTATTAACCGAACACATTTTTGCGATAAAGACTACCCAAAGAAGTTCCTAATTGTTTGATTTCATTCCCCAAGTGTCTCCCAAGTGTAATCTTTGGTATGTTTTTACCGTATAAATGCGTTGTGAAGTGTTTATTGGGATGATTGAATTGTTTTACTATGCATTCTACTTCAAATTTTCAATTTTTAATAACTTGAGATCTCTTATATTAGAGATCTAATCAAGTTATGTCCTTGAAATTCCAAATCATGTAAATCATAATTTAATGGATGAAAGTAAATACCATTATTAAATTCACAAATGAAAAAACATAGTAAAGAAAAACTAGGTGAATCTTCACAACAGAGGTTATACAGCAAGCAACCATGAGTGTAACTTTTTCTTTTATTATGTTTGAATCATTTTGAATATTCACACTGAACGTAGGAGACGGTATCATATGAAATGTTGCATTTTGTATTCTTAAAGGACAAAGGTTAGACTTTTATTTAGATAAATAGATTGATTTTTGTAATTGTAATTGTTTTAATTATTTAAAAATTATAAAAATTCATTCACTTATTTAGTTCCATAGATTTGTGTCATAATGAGGAACTTCTCTTTCCCATGTTTTTTAGACTAGATGTTTTTAAGAAACGGGATATATGTATACTTGATAGAGTTGAAAATCATATTTTTTTCAATTAATTTTTATTAATTTGATTTAACTCTTTTGTTATGGTTACATTTTAGATTTGCATATTTTATTTCAATACATTTAATCATTCATTGATGAGGTAATATTTGTTTTCCTTCCATAGATTGTATCTATTTTCATTCCACATATGTTTTTTCTTTGCTACCCTTTTGTTTCGCCGCGTAGGTGTGAAAAAAAAAACAAGGAAACCTAATTTAAAATCAAATGTAATTATGATGGACTGAAATTAATAGAATATGCATGTATTTGGAAATGTTTGTCTCAAAACTTTCTAAACTTAACATATTACATTATATTAAGCCATTCTTAAAAACATTTAATGATAATTCAAATTAACACACACATATATATATATATATATATATATATATATATATATATATATATATATTATTTTATATTTTTATTTTTATTTTTTTTTTTTTTTTTTTTTTTTTTTTTTTTTTTTA
>Ga0214544_1002104_pt1 | contig 41962 bp, 34 predicted proteins | sample CNSS3metaG_FD_160074 | JGI IMG/M metagenome (GOLD analysis project Ga0214544, IMG submission 160074) | Root nodule microbial communities from cowpea collected in UCLA plant growth center, Los Angeles, California, USA - CNSS3 | ecosystem: Host-associated > Plants > Roots > Nodule | place: USA...
TATATATATATATATATCAGTTATTAAATTGATTATGAATATTTTAATAATTTAAACGGGGACGTGGATATGGCGGGTGTGGGGATGGGGCAGATATGTACATCCCCATATTCATACCCAGTCAATGCAAGGATTTTCCATCAAAACAGGGACAGATTTGGACAATACTTATGGGGACAAGTTATTTATCAAAGACGGATTCAGGATGGATTGGGCTGCACATTGTCATAACGTAGCTGGGTCCGAACGCTACTTATTATTTATTAGTTAAGGTAGGACATGGTCGAGACTAGATCAAGTCGAGAGCCCATATCAACTTATCATCGGGCGCGTTGGGACAATCCAATATTTAAAATACTATCTATTATAAATAAACAATTATAATCAATTTATAAATTAAATTTTAAATTAGTTTCTAATTTAATTTAGTTACAAAGAAAACATAGGACTCCATATATTTAGTAATGTGCTACTTTGCTAAAATTTTAATTTGTGAACTAAATGTTTTAAGTGTGTTTTAGATTTTTAAAATTTATTTTTCTTTCTACCTAAAAGTCCCTTAAAATAAAATCAAATCCACTATATCTCTAGATTGCAATTAATTTATTTTTTTCATTCTCGATTGAAGTAATTGGAGAGAAAAGTCTTCGTTTTTTTTTACTCTATTTCACCTATTAATTGTGTAAATTTCACTCTTTCATTTTTAAAGTTAAATTCGTTACTCAAGCTCGGTTGAGTAGAGATAAACAAATGGAGAGAAAAATAAAATAAAAAGACTGAAAAAAAATGAACGTAGAGTAAAAATTATGGTTATTGAGGTAAAAAGAAACATGTGATGAATGGTGAAAATGGAGATTGTTTGGTTGAAAATTAAAGTTATTTAAGTAAAAGGAAATATATTTTTAATTATTTTTATTATTAATAAAAAATATTTTATTTTAATATCATCTCTATATTTATTTTTTTTATTATAGAAAAAAAACGAGAATATAGAATTGAAAGTGAGAATTGGGGATGCGTTGACTGAGGAGACATACTTCCGTGAGACCCATGCCTTTTCCGTTGGGTTTCTTTGTATTTCCTTCCTTCCAAATAGCAATAAAAGAATTTGAACAGGATGAATATGACGGATATAGTTCAAATTCAAATTTAAGGCTATTTAAATATTCATATAAATGATAGTGTTTGAATCGTTTGATGACTTTTTAATATTCAAACAAGGTTTATAGTACAAAAGTATAATTGTAAAATATAATGTTATAGTCTATCGGTAATGAATTGGTAGAGGTATTAATTTGGCACTTAGTCGTTGGCCAGTTTCGGCCCATTTTTCATTAAGTTTTCTTTAAAGGAGTCCCTAACGAGGAGGCCAAACAAAATCTCTGATCCTAAAAGCCTTCTCTTTAGTGGATTAGGGGCATAAGGTAGGTTTGTCCCCCTCCTAAAAATATTATTTTGAGTCAGAGTAAAAGATCAAATCGAGCGACTTGGAAGAGATTGAGGATCGTCGGGCAATCCCGTCCCGTTCGGCATTGGCACGTTCAGCCTGTTCGAATCATCGAGCAAGCTCGTCCTGTTCGGGGTCCGAATCGTTTGACATGTTCGGGTTTTTGAGCCCGTCCGGGTGGTCGGGCCCATTTTTTCTGTTCAGGTCATCTGGCCCACCCGATCTGTCTGGGTTGTTGTGCCCGCCCGACTTGTTCGGGTTTTCAGGCACGCCCGAGTCATTGGACCCGCTGGGCTAGCCCTGGTCATCGGGTCTGACAGGGTCGTTTGGGTCGATGGGCCCATTAGAGTCGTCGAACCCACCCGACCCTCCGAGTTGTTGGGCTAGTCTTACTAGTGCAGGTTGTTAGGCACGTCTAAGTCACCGGGCCCACCAAGCCCGTCTTGCTCGCCCAGACCATTCAGGTCGTCAGGCACATCTAGGTCCTCGGACCTACAAGGCCTGTGTTGCTCGCCTGGATTATTTGGGTCGTCAAGAACATTTAGGTCGTTTGGCCCCCCCAACTTGTCTTGCTCGCTCGGACCGTGCGGTCGTCGAGCTCATCTAGGTCTTCAGACTCGTCCAAGTTGTCAAGCCTTCTTGTCCCTTCCGGATCGTCGAGCCTGTCCCTCTCTTCTGGGTCTTCGAGCTTGTTTGGTCTGTCCAGATTCTCGTGCTCGCCCAACCCATCTTGGCTATCAACATTAAACAATGTCTATTAACAATAGACATTACCAACTACTACTATATATACATGCAAAAGATATTATTTGAATGTGCGATGACGATTATTATTTTTTAGTGAAGATAACAATCCATTCATGCAAATAAAAATTTAGATTACGTTCAACATGACACTTAAAGGTTATTAGGAGCAAGCAATTTATCAACGTGGATATGGGAGTACTAGTTTAGGATTTTATGTAAATTTTATATAGATAAAGCAAATGGCAAAGTCTTGATATATATGGAAAAACTTCTTTACATAGTTTTTGCCAAGAATTTATCAAATGAATATTAGGTTTCATAGAGAATTGTACGTATGGATACAACCTTTAAAACTGATGCAGATAAAAAGTATACATATAAATGAAGATAAAAACTACTCAAGAAAAGAAGGTCTTGGTAGGTTCGGTAGAAAGGCCAAACCCAAATGGGAAGAGTGGATCATAGTGAGGATCTCCAACATTCATTGGCAATTGATCAACTGATTTGAACCATGTTCTTGGAAGCTTTCCAGTGAAACCATAGTCACCATATATAACATCAGCCACACCTTGGCCTTCGCTACCAGGAAGCCATGCAGCAACAACTGCATCTACCATACCAACATATGGTTCAATCACCAAAGGACGACCAGAAATTACAATAACCACACATTTTGTTGTTCCACACACGTTTCTTATGATCTCAGGAGCAGGGTCTGGGATTTCCAACTTCATGTTGTCACCATGCGTTTCAGCATAAGGAGGCTCTCCTACTACAACTATGCCATAGGAAAATTCATTGGATTTAACAAATTCTGCATCAGGCTTCTCCTTGTAGATCACTGTGGTTTCAGGATCAACAGTGTTTTTCACAGCATTCAGAATCGTAGTCCCTGCTCATACAAAGGTTCGCAAGAATAATAAGAAACAAAAGTTGCATTATATAATTGATAGTAAGGATATAACTAAAAAAGAACAAACAAAATACATATATCTTAACCTTCGAGAAGATTGTTCCCACTGACCCCTTGCCATTGTATAGTCCAGCCACCACACTGATATCCTAGATTATCTGCATGGATTCCAGCAACAAGTATTTTTGGTGCCTTTTTAGGAAGAGGCAATAAAGGCTTATCAACAGATTCACCATTTTTCAGAAGGACCATTGATTTTCTCACCGCTTCTCTGGCCAAATTTCTGTGCTCCTGTCCAGAATTTTGGTAAACATTGAACATTTACAACGTGATCCCTATATGTATTTGTGAACTTGGTGATGTAAAAGGAAGTGCTTGAGGAAAACAAAAATAGTTCACATGGATTCCCAAATATTTGGTCATACTGTAATCTGCAAAAGGGTTCTCAAATATATACCCATCATGAACTTAACCCACAGAATTCTTCTCACCGCATCATCAATTCGACTCATGGGAATGCGCTCACTTTTCACCAACATGGATAGACCATCTATGAATTCTGTGTAAAGCTTTGGATACATGAACTGCAGAACCAAGCATAGTGTGCGACAATATTAAACGTGTCCTTACTGGAACCATATAAACCAGTTAAGGTTATATCATGTACTTCAATCCTAAATAAACTACCATGTCAATGCCAGCAGAAACTCCTGCTTCGATTGAATAAGTCATGTTTGCACGATGTGGAGTTGTGATCCTATCAATACCCTTAAAATCTGAAATGACAAAGCCCTGATGTAATCCAAGAAAAGGCAAGGGGTTATATAAAAAATGTGCACGTTCGATGATAAACAGGTTTCAAGTAATGTTAATTCAACAAACAAATCGTTTTACCTTGAAATGGAGAGTATTCTTGAGGAAGGAAGTAATAAGATCATGGTGAGCGTGCATTTTGACACCATTCCAACTGGAGTAAGAGACCATTATGCTTGCCACACCTTTATTGATTGAGGTCAAGTAAGGTGGCATGTGAATTTTCATCAATCCATCTCTATCTATAACAGTGTTGTGCTCATTAATCCCATCCACTGTTCCACCGTCACCCACATAGTGCTTAGCACTGCCTATAACTTTTTCTCTGTTCACAGCAACATATATATGAGTATTTCAGAAACTAAAATAATAACTCCAAAATCAGCACATTGCTTTCACCATGTGGAGCAAGAACATCAACTACTATAAGGTTCACAACTAACTGATACTGAAGCAATCATATAAAAATTAAGTTATTTTGTTCTTAAAATTCTTACTTTCCAGAGATAAAAGGAACACCCTTTGGTAAATTATCAGGGATATCTCCTTGCAATCCTGGTATGATTTCGGTCATAGCTTGAACCAGTTCAGGATCTTCACTGTAGCTTTCATAACACCGACCCCATCTTGGATCTCTACACACCTACAGAGAGTAGAAACCTGTGCTAAAAGATCTGTATAAGTTGAGAGCATAAAAAGTTTGTTGTAATTACTCACTGCTATACAAGGTGCATAAGCATATTGAATTCCTGTTGCTCTAACTTCAAGGGCAGTTGCAGCTCCAATTCTCTTAACTAGTTCAGGGTCCCTAACCAGCAAAATCAAAATATCTGCAATGATCACTTGTAACAATAAAATAAGAATAAAATAATTACGCTTGGTATATATTACCTGGTAGCTCCAAGACCAATATTGTGAGGAAAAATAGTTGCATTGTAAAGGGTGTTGTGGCCGTGAACAGCATCAACACCATAAAACACTGGAATTCGAAGGCGGGTTGACAAAGCACCCTTCTGAAACTCATTCACCATGTCAACCCAGCTTTCAGCAGATGCCTGTGGAGCCGGCATACTCCCTCCCTCGCTCATCACACTCCCTACTCAAAACACCAAAGAAATAGAGTGAATATAGCACAGAGAAAAATGGGAAACAAAGAAGAAAGAAAAGGTAAAGTGGTTAGTAACCAATAAAATACTTGTTGACCAAATCAGCAGATGTATGCTTGCGCTCAACCTGCAACATTTGACCAATTTTCTCCTCCAGAGTCATCCTGCTAAGATCCTCAACCCGAGCATCTATTGACTGGTTTGGGTCCTTGTACTTCATTTGATCTACACTTAACAAACCCTGCCCAGTTAAGTAATAGCCAAAGCCCCACCAACAACATGGAGATTTTGGCCGTTCCATCCAGATTCATAGTAAGTACTAACACAAATTCAATAATAGGATACGTAAAATTCAGTCTCCATAAAAAATAAGTCCTCTTTGCACATAACTCAGATGCGCCATATTAATCCTTCAATGTTCAAGAACGCAATCTCCAGCACAGAAAATATGTGGTGCTCACTGTTCATTAAGGCTAAATAAAGAACGCAGCAATCATTACACTGAGCCTTGGAGTTAAAGGCTTATAGAACGAGTAACATGTAAAAGATAAAGTATTGCATGGCTAAGTTAACAGAGAAACATTATTTAGTTGTATTAATTGTACCTCTTTGTGTTTATGGAGGATTATTATACCAGCTGATGTTTGTCACTGCAGAAAATGAAGCGTAATCCGGAACTGTGAATGGTGACATATGTTGTGAAAACTGGGAAGAGGAGTCACATGAAATTAATAATCCAAAAATGTTTGGTTTGGCTGCATGATTGGATAATATTATAATTCGTGATGGTGAGATGTAGCATGCGAGGGAGTTTCATCAATATTTTAAGCGTAGAGTCATTATTCAAAAAGTATTTTAGAAATTATATATGTTATAACTAAAACAAACCAAAAAATGTGTATATAAGAACTATAAGATTAATTTAATCTTTCAACCATGAAATACAAGGTAAAGTGATTTTAGACAAATATTTATATAATTGAATTTGTATTAAAAAAAAGGACTTTTATGTTCATAAACTGCTGGTTCTCGCCCAGGCTCACGCCCAGCGCCTGCGGGTGGCAATGCAGAATTCGTCCTCACCAAATTTCTTCACTGGCATAATGGTTTGCAGCGGTTCTTGTGTTATTTGTTGAAGTAATTTTTGATAATTTTTACATCGAGTAAAAATATACTTAGATGTCTTATACCGCTCTTTTTTAGAGTAAAAATATTTAGACATAAATTATGTAAATTTTAAAATTATTCTTAACTTAAAACTAATTATAAATAACTCAAACAGTATTTATCGAAATACGTATTTAAGGTAATGTGGTAATTACGACATGTTTATGATATGGGGTAGTGTTAATTTATATGTGAATTAAAATTTACTTTTTAAGAAATTAATAGAAGAAGGATTTTAGAAAGTTTTCTTATGAAAAAAATATTTTTTCCTTAAAGTATGTATAAAGAATGCTTATGGAAATATATCTGCGATATGAATAACGACTTTTAAACACGCCCGTTTGCAATATTATTATAAAATTAATATAATAATTTGAATAGTTAAAATTACATATAGTGATAATTTGTAGACGAGAACTTAGGATGTGTTGATGAATCGATGTAATGCATAATAGATTGGGGTTTTTAAAAAGAAATAAAGTTGCTGTGAAATCGTTTTTAAACTATTATTTCTATTGAAAACACAAATCGGTGATGATTCACAAAACACACTGGACTCAATAATTGTTCTTTCTCATTATCACTAAAATACAGTAGAGAGGGAGAACAACGTACGTACCACTGTATAACAAATTAGCACAGATTGAATCTATTGCATTCACTATTTTTATTATACGATCAAGTTTTGTTACTCTGCTGGTGGTATTGTTGAGAATAGTCCAAGTATGAGTCAAAATTTCACATTAAATAAAGACAAAATTGAATGTGTAACGTTTTGCTAAAGCATGATGGAATGTTTACAAGCATAAAATAAATCACAACTTAATATGTTGATGTACTATTCAAACCAAAACTCAACGAGGTTAATAAAACGAAAATTTTAAGACCAAATCAAAGAATTTGAAAGATAATTTAAAAAAATTGGTTAAAGAGAGTAAAATTACAACAAAATAAAAAATATGAGAAAAACAAAAACACTTTAAAAAAGACAAAAGTAATATAAATAATTATTTAAAGTTATTAAAAACTGTAAAATAGAATTTTAATTTCACATTGAATTCTTTTACCATAGGCGCACGACTTGTGTTTTTAAAATTCAGTGAATTGAATTCACGATTGCGTCAAAGCCATTCACCGAGCTGCTTGGAATTTGAAGTTCAGTTCATAGCGGTTATTATATTAGCTAATAATGTAAATTCAATCTGCCTAATAAGCTGTTTTACAAATCTTCGCTCCATTGAAGTGCATCGTCGTTTTTCCAGAAAATTCAATAAAAAGTAATCTCATTCTAACTGGAATAAAAATATCTCCTCCACACACATGAACTGTAATTCACAATCAGTTGACGCTTAGAAATCAAATGACAATTCAAATTATAGCACGTTACTAAAATCATTGATTCAATTCTGATTTGCCGCTTAATCAATGGTAGAAGAGCACTTAACAATTCAATTTAACTACACAAAGTTAAATGATGAATACAGAACCTGGCTGCAGCGAATCACTGGTAAATGTATATATAAGAACCACAAAATGTATTCATACTTCATGCAAAATTTCTTGTCAATCAAAAGCACAACGTAATTTCCTCCTGTGATGAGCAAAACAATTCACGACAAGAGCGATTGCTAATTACACCACCGCAACTAAAAACTCCATCTCAAAAATATTTCGGGTAGATGTTACATAGATTTTAAAACTTTCATGGAAATGTTGGATTCAAGCTTTATTAGCACAATTAAGAAAAAAATGACGACGAAAATAAGATTCGTCACTTTCAATTAGAGATTTAAAGACAAATTTCTAATGAAGAACTAAGGGAAAGTTTTTACTCAAGAAAAATGATTAAAATTCCAAAACAATTACAAAGAGTTTACAAAAATATCTTATATATTAATTATGAACTTCGTAATGATAAGTGGCTGAGTAAATAAGTGTATTATAAACTAGATGTACTCTAAAATAAATATAGAAAATAAATGCGGGTCCAGTACAAATAAATACAAAATAATTACAAAGCTCAATAAAGACATGAAATATATATATATATATATATATATATATATATATATATATTATAAAATAAAGCTAATGACATAGAGAAGAATAGAAGAAAGTATAGAGGATGAGAGAATATGAAGCAACTTGTGTGTATCTTATTAGTGAGAGAAAGAATCTTATTTATAGATACAACATGCTAACCCAAAAGGATATAAACCAAATAGTTAATACAAAATATTACATAAAGAGTCATAAATCATATGAGTATCAATCATATCAATCATATGAGTAACTGTATCAAATTAATGGACGACGACCATTAATTCATAACACTCCCCTTGAGGGTGTCCATTAATAAAAGAATGTGCATCGTTAAAATCTTACTAGGAAAAATCCTTTAGGATAAAAATCTAGTGAAGGAAAAAAAGTACATCATTCTATATAATATTGTTCTTCACATCTTCTATTTCTCCCCCTCATGTAAACTTACATAATTAAGATGACAAAGTCCAATTTTGTGAACCAATTGCTCAAAAGTTCTCATTGTCAAAGACTTTGTAAATAAATATGCTAGATTTTCACATGAGCAAACCTTTTGGATCTCTACATCACCATTTCTTTGAAGATCATAAGTGAAAAAGAATTTTGGAAGAATATGTTTTGTTCTGTCTTCTTTAATATATCCTTCTTTCAATTGAGTAATGCATGCACTATTGTCTTCATATATGATTGTTAATTTCATTTTTCTCGAGGATAAACATAAGTTTGTCGTAGATGTTGAATTATAGACCTTAACCAAACACATTCACGACTTCTCGTGTAATGCTAAAATTTTCGCATGATTTGACGATGTTGTTGTTATTGTTTGTTTCATAGATCGCTATGAAATCGTTGTGCCACCACATTGAACAAATATCTTGTTTGTGATAAACCATTATGAGGATTTGATAAATAATCTACATCTGCATAACCCATTAGATATGATTCTAAATCATTTGGGTAAAATAAGCCCATATTCATAGTGTCCTTAAGGTAACGTAGTATTTTTTTTACTCCATTCTAATGTCTTCTTGTAGGTGAAGAACTATATCTTGCTAACAAATTTACAGCAAATGCTATATCAGGTCGAGTATAATTAACAAGATACATTAGTGCTCCTATAGCACTAAGATATATGGTACTTCAGGACCAAGAAGTTCTTCATTTTTTTCTTGAGGTCTAAAAGGGTCTTTATCAACATCTAATGACCTCACCACCATTGAAGTGCATAATGAATGTGATTTGTCCATATAGAACTTTTTAAGCACTTTCATTATATAAGCTTATTGATGTACAAAAACACATTTGTTTAAATACTCAATTTGTAATCCCAAACAAAACTTTGTCCTTCCAACATCATTCATCTCAAATTTTTTCTTTAAACAATCAATTGCTTTTGTGAGCTCATTAAGAGTTCCAACGATATTTATGTCATCTACATAAACATCAATTATGGAAAATTCAATCTTGGATCTTTTCATATAAATACAAGGACAAATAGGGTCATTTTTATACCCTTCTTTTAACAAGTACTCACTACGATGTTTATACCACATACGTCCTGATTGTTTCAATCCATAAAGGAACTTATTAAATTTTATTGAATAATCCTCTTTAGAATTTGCTTTATTGGGCAAATTAAATCCTTTAGGGACACTAACACAAAAAGTCCTTATAATGTCTGTTATTTTTGCCTTTTGACGTCTGCATAAATACCGACGCCATATATGGTGACGTTAAAATTAACGTCTGAAAGAAAAACTGACGTTACTTAATGTCAGAAAATAAGAGACTGACATCCCTTAATATCAATTCGAACCCCACCCAACGTTCAACTCACGCCATTTGGAGGGGGAAAACTGCTGAAATTGACGTTTGTCCTTGCACTGACAGACGTTAAAGGATGTAGGGTAGTATTATGGTCGACGTCCTTTGACATCTATCAGTGCAAGGACAGACGTCAATTTCAGCAGTTTTTTTTTTAAAGTTTCGTTGTATTTACATATTCCCACACTTGAAAAATAGAAAAGTCCTAGAACAATTCATATTTTATTTCAGTAACGTGGTAATTTTAACTCATAATTGTAAAGTTGTCTAAACTTTTACAATTACCAATAAACTAAAAGTTTCATCAAGAAATTGTTCTACAAAGTTTTTAAAATAAAATTCTAACGTTGTTCTAGGGCCTAACTCCATTGTTCTAGTAAATATGTTGCCCACTCTCGTCTTAGTGTCTGGATAGTGTCATAAGATAGAGGTGATGGATTCTTGAAGTGCTGAAAAGATAATACAAATTCATTATGCATGAATATCATTGTTTAAAGTTTGATATGATTTATAATATCTTAAAGATATATACATATATTATTACCTCTATCCATTCATCTTTAACCGCAGCTCGAATGATTGTTCTTATCCAAGACATTACATAATACTCACATTCCCATGAATCTTATTGCTTGTTACACTAAAGAAGACAAAGAAAATAATCACATATCAAGTTCATAAGTTGACATGCGGAAATTAATAACTTGGTAAATGAATGAGTTACAACCTTTGGGTATAATACTTTAATCTGTTGTGCTCTGGGCTTACCCACAACTCTAATGAAATTTTGGAAACATAAAATATAGGATAGTTTTAATAACTAAATACATGATATGAAAAAAAAAGTAACACTTACTCTTGTAACATGTTTTTCAAAGCAACTTTAATCTTCCAATGCAATGAACAAAACCATATAATCATGCATTGATTTGGAATGATGATCAATAGTTGCCAATGAGACCTATCATCAATCACAAGTACTTAGTTGAATAATCAACAATAATTCATAAAATATTACAAGCAATAACACATGCCCATCAATGTACGACGCAATGTAAATCTCTCTGCTTGACTCAACCATCCATGTTTGCAAATAACTTTTCACGTGATCAAGTGTGTTTTCAGAAGCTTGAATGGTCCGAGGTTCAATAAATCCACACATGGAAGCTCGACCTTGTTCCACAGTTACTTTGTCCATGTACCTACAATAAAACAGTTATGTATAAATTAAAAAGTACCAATTCCAAGTTCTAAATGTGGAATACAATAAAAAATCTTGCATGCACCACAGTTGTAAAATTGAAATATTTAACATTTGTCTCCCGCAATGGTCTCTAGTGCATCATTCAGATTGATGTACAATGGAACATGACAGTGGAGGCCAAATACTCTTAACTCCAACTCTAACACTATCATTCCTCTCTTCAATTTGTGTAATTTTGTGAGCAGCTTCCCCAAAGGTTCATCTTCTGCTTCTACCATGTCATCATCTTCACGTATAACACTTTGACATATGACCTGCTGCTTTTTAGGACGGGTGGACTGAAAGAAATATTTTTGAAAGGTATAAGATCAAAAAGTTTATAAATTGTAAAATTGAACTACTAAGAATATGATGCTATGATACCTTTTGTGGGCCAAAGTATGTAACATCCAAGTAGGATATTACTTAAAATAAATAATAAAATAACAATTTATATAAATAATACCTCATTTATTGTCCAACCATTTCCTTAAAACACGGGAAATTTTAAAACCTTTAAAATTTATTATTCAACATAAAAAGATAAAGTACTAATTAAGTACTTATCTTCTCCTATTACAAATTTGAAGTCCAAAACCATAATTAAATTACAGGAAATTATTTAAAAGGCTTTATAAATAAATCCCTGTACTCTGCTCCCACACTCCGCCTCTAAGCATCTCTTGGCTCACCTGCAATATCATCTGCTCCCGGATAATAAATTACCAGATCATCGCCACACACAAACAGATAGGGTGAGCTATGCACATAAACATAAATAAATATGAAACAAACCCTAACCCATTCTTAAATATTTATTTGTTTACCAAAAACACCCAATTTCCACACTCATAACCAATATGAGTTCATGCATGCACTCTAAATCTGGGATTTCATGTGCTTCCACGACCCTCCTTGCTCGTGGTCCAACCTACAAGCCTATCCTGCTTGTAGTCCTATTTCACGGACTCTCATGCCCGTTCATCCGAACTCCTCGATCGAACCCGGACACGCATACCTGCCTTTCCTACTATGAACTCCCTCGCTCATAGCATTCCCAAGCTGAGCATGAAATGAACTCCCTCGCTCATTCATCCCAACAAGAGTACCTCTGGTAAACTAAACTGTTCACGTTCCACATGTAGTCCACCATCACGAACTCCTCGTTCGCGACTCATTCCAAGCACATCCCAAAGTCCTATGGGCTTAGTCCTTCAAGTCCTAACACCACAAATAAAAGCATATAATTCCTATACTTTGGGAAATAACAGCAAACTAGCTCAAACAACACATACAATTATAGAAGTAGCAGCATTCTGGCTTAAGCCAGTGATCTTCGCCCAGGCTAGTCCTTCAGCCTCGCTTAAGCTAACCTACCTCGCCTGAGCGAGTGTAAAATAGTGGCTGCACCACATCATCTCGCTTAAGCGAGCCCATCTCGCCTGAGCGAGACCCATGTTCGCCCAAAACACACAGCCCCTCGCCTGGACGAGGATTCAATATAAACAACATCAAGTCTCATCGCGCCCTCGCTTAGGCAAGCCATTCTCGCCTAAGCGAGAGTACCTGTCGTTCAACACCCTAAAACTCCTCGCCTGGACGAGAAGCCGCGCCTAACTCGTACAGGGTTCATCGCGACCTCGCTTAGGCGAGCCATTCTCGCCTAAGCGAGCGTATCTGTTGCTCAACACTGATGCAAGGTGGCCTAAGTGAGCAGCGCGAACCAACAACCAGAAATGAGGTTCTGCAACTCTCGCTTAGACGAGATGGACTCGTTTGGGCGAGACTTGCAGAGTTCCATCTCTGTTCGCGCATACAATTTACCCAAACCATGTCAAAATATAGTTTAATCAACCCCATACCATCTATTCCAATAATCAAACCATGTGAACATGCTATTCATCCATTTAAACTACCAAAACACAAGGTTTAGGCATTCACAACCATTCAATACCCCAAAACCCTCATTCCCAAAACATATAATGCATAAAAGGGTTTTGTGCAACTTAAAACCACCCAGCCAATTCATTACTTTGATCACACATACACGAATTCACAACACTCATATTCCAATTGAGAAGACAATGACACAAAACCATAATACATATCATGTAATTTACACACATAAAGGACAGCTCCCCTAACCTGGACTTCTTGCAAAAATTGTAATGCTATAACTCTTCTTCTTGCCCCAAACGAATTTCCCCACCGTGCTCCTACAATTTGCTTCGCACAAACTCTTAATTCTCTTAATCTCTCTCAATTTTACTCTCCTCTCTATAGGTAAGATAACCAAATCGTTAGCAAAAAAAGAGTTAGATTTGGGTTCACCAAGGTTCGAACCCATACCATGCTTAACATCAAATTAGTGCACAACCACTTAAGCAATTTATGTTTCATGATAATTCACCTCAATATAGGGTTACATTACCACTCTCATGCTCATACATATTATTAAAATTAATAATAAAACAACAACACATACATAGGACTCGAACCCAAGTCCTCTCACACAATCAAAATACTCTCAACCACTTAAGTTAGTACTTTTCCACGTCAAATCAAACAATATTTAATATCATAAAGGCTCCTACCACCAGCATTTATTAATTAATTAATTTTCACGGGTCTTACAAAGTACGACATCATCAATGCTTTAGGCCAAGCTATAAATGTGCCTAAAGCCTCCCCAACGAATTGGATTTCTGAAGTTGGCAAAGGCACTTGAGCATTGGGATCTCGAATTTCATCAATCGTCACACGCGTGTACTAGGGCAGTAGAGGAACATCGTGGATAGTCTACCCCCTTGAAGTTCTCGTCCTATGGCCATTACGCGCGAAAGATCTCCATAAACCAATAGCTCATACTAACTTATGTAGTTAGTATGATCTGCAGCAGAGCATGAGACTTTTGTGCTCACACGATGTCCTGTAGGAGCTTGAGTGGGGATCTCCATATTCTGCTACTGCATGGACATAAGTTTTTCTTCAAGTGATCTTTTTATTTGTTATTGTTGTTGAAGTTATTATGTGAAGCATTGCTCCATAATTCCCATGCGTTGGTTTATTTTTTCCTCCATTTATTGCTCATTCTTCCTCAAGGCCTCTTGACTCAAGGATTCGTTACTTCTTTATGGACGACCAAAGTAATCTCGAAGACTAATGAAACCTCCAACACCACGAACACGTCCTAGGTGCTCTGGCTTTCCAATCACTATTGTTAGTATATCGTCCCGACCATGACCAACAAACGAACCCCGAGTCTCTTGCTCAACTAACTAATCTTGCACCACATAAGCAAGTTTAATCATAAAGGGGAAGCATATGAACTATGGGTGTCGAATACGAGATGTAGTTATTATTCTTGCAGATATCATTTGAGCTTATTGTGATGTCATGATCCCATCCGACTTAGTCCGAGCAGCCTTCAACTGCTCGTACATAGGAATTGCAGGTACTTCGGTAGGGGACTCAAGTCCTAAGGCTTGTGCACGATAGTTTTTCATTTTTTTCTCTAATAATGCATAGCCACCTCTAAAGAGTATGTGCGGTGTATCATTAAGCATTTTTCTTTCTTGGGCTACTGTCCTTTTTCCCTATCACACACATAACATTATTTACTAACTTTAATTCAAAAATGTATGACTAATGTCACTATAAACAAATTTCATAAACAAACATGCTAATCCTTGGACTCTCTACATGCACAAAAATACATTCAATCCTCCTCATAGAATGAGTACTTCATACAAGAAGTATCATGTTGTTTGTCTCTGATATAAACGTGTGAGTCTTGTCTTGAAGTCCCTCCATCTAGTGCCTATGTGAGATAACACCTTCTTCCTAATTCGCTCGGTGTTCGGAGCAATCTCAAAATTTTGCTATTCAAAACAACAAATAAGTTATATGTAACTAAGATAATAAACAATATAGTTGCTTTAAGTAAACATACCAAAACATCTTGCCATAGGAGGTCCTTGTCGACCTCGGCGACGTCATCCCATGAAACAATCACAATAGGGATTTTTGTTTTGGCCAACATCCCTATATAGCTACGATAATCTTTTTCCCTTAGGCCATTACGATCCACCCGACCAAGGATCAATCTCGACCAACAACCTTTGTTTACCAAGTCGTCGGTTTGTGACACTCGGCAACCGAGTCCCTGATCTACTAGGTCTGTTGTTTTCTGATCCAGAGCTCGTCATACCTGAAAAACACATCATTAGAAAATGTTAATAAGGAAAATATAGTCAATTACCTCTACTATATTACACAAAAAATATAAAATTATAAATTTGAAGATATTAATAAATAAACACCTAATAAGGTATTATTTTCTCCCATATGCCTTCATTGTGATCACTTCGAATAACATGGATGTCATCAGTTACATCATCAACCTTGTCTTGAATGGTTGTTGATGAGATCAAGTCGATCAAGACAATCTTCATCATGATTTCCGTGCATGCTTCTTCCTTCTAATACAATTGACCATTTCTGATTGGTTAGATCAATGACATAAAAAAATTTTCTTGCTTGACTGGCCATAATAAATGGTTCATCCGTATAACTCATCTTGTTAAGATCCACCAAAGTGAATCCGAGGTCATCTGTCCGCACACCGGAATTGCTTTCAACCTATTTACACTTGAAAATTGGCACTCTAAAAGTTACAAAGTCAACTTCCCATATTTCTTATATTATTCCGAAGTAACTCATGGATGCCGTAATTGGATTTTTATCCTTAGAACTGGAAAAATGTGCAGCTTCAGCTTGAAGCATAACTCCACTATTTTGAACTCTACTTTTGGCATCTTTTATCTTCGAATAGAAATAGTAATTATTTATGTAGTACCCGCCATATGCGATCACATCAGTGTTCGGTCCACGAGCTAACCTCATTAGAGTTTCAAAAACATTTGGAATTGTGTAAATTTTTTTCTTAAACCATGATAAGAAAATTTTGTTATGTTCATTATGTGCCCATTTTTCACTCATACGTGGGTGTGCAGACTTCATTTCATCAATGTGTTGTGAAATGTAAGGAATCACTTCTACAATGTTGTTTAAGATTTACAAATGGGCTTGATCAACTTCTTTTCTACTAACACTTTGAATCTTCACTCCTCAAACACCCTTGCCTTCACATTTACCTTCATGTTTATTCTTAGGAACTCTAGCTGGTTCACAACTTGGCATATAACTTGAATAGAATTCAATGAATTATTTGCAATGTACCGCTTTATAATTGAAGCTTCCGGTCGATATTGATTCTTGACATATCCCTTTAAGATTTTCATGTATCTCTAAACTGGTACATCCATCTCAAGAAAATCGGCCCACATAATCAAATTTCTCTCACTAGATGAACTATCAAATGAACCATGATATCGAAAAATGAGGGTGGAAAATACATTTCCAATTGACACAATAGTCTAATGGCCTCATTTTCCAAATCATTTAACACTCGAGGGTCAATAACTTTCTTGCATATTGCATTAAAAAACATACACAAATGTGTTAGAATACCTCTAACAGAAGGAGGTAAGATGGCTTGAATAGCTACTGGTAACAATTGTTGCATCAGCACATGACAATCATGAGACTTTAAACCAACTAACTTTAAATCTTGCATATAAACAAGGATACTAATATTTGAAGATTAACCTTGGAGAAACTTCACACTTTTTAAACATTGACAAAAAATTTGCTTCTTTTTTCTAGAAAGAGTGTGACAAGCGGGGGGCATGTAAGTACGTCTTCCAATTGATCACATACATTTTTTTCAACGTGCATCATGTCTATAAAATGTCGTACCTCAAGTTTACACCAATATGGAAGATTAAAGAAAATTGATCGTTTCTTCCAAATGTTTTTCTCTGTGGTCTTCTTCTTTTGATGTTTACCGAATAGAATATTAATGTTTTTCACCTGGTTGTATACTTCTTCACCATTGCGGGGTCTCATCACAACTTCATCCTTAGGACTTCCATTAAATGTTTTTTTCATTCTACGGTAAGGATGATATCGAGGAAGGAATTTTTGATGTTTTGTATACATGGTTTTCTGACCATGTTTCAATTAAATATAACTCGTGTTTTCTTCACAAATGGGAAATGTGAAATGATCTTTAACATTGTAACCGCTCAAGTTTCCATATGCTAGAAAATCATTTATGGTGCAAAACAACATTGCACGCAAATAGAAAGCTTCTTGACAATAAGAATTGTACGCATCAATGCCTTCTTCCCATAACAGTCTTAAATCATCGAACAACGACTTTAGGTACACATCAATGTCATTTCCGGGTTGTCTAGGACCCGATATCATCATAGACAACATCATATATTTTCTCTTCATGCACAACAGAGGAGATAGATTGTAAATCATCAACAAAACTGACCATGAACTATGTTTGCTACTTAAGTTCCCATAAAGATTCATACCATCTGTAGCAAGTCCAAATCTTAAGTTTCTTGGCTCTGCACCAAAGTTTGGAAATGTTTCATCAATCTTCTTCCATTGTAGAGAATCAACTAGGTGTCGAAGAAAATTATCACACTTTCTTCCATCAAAGTGCCATTTCAAGTTCTTTGCATATTCTTTAATGGAAAACAATCGTTTGAATCTAGGTATTATAGGCAGATACCACATCACTTTAGTAGGTGGACCATCTTTGTCTTCATCACCATTTTCATCAATTTTCTTTTTAAACTGCGATAAACCACACACACTTTCAATGAAGCAAAGTCGTCTTTGAATAGAACACAATCATTGGGGCATGCATATATCTTTTGATATTCCAAATCCATTGGACATAAAATTTTCTTTTCCTTGTAATTACGGATAGGTAACGTGTTATTTTCTGGAAGCATCTCCTTTAGCATTTCCAACAATTCTGTGAAACTTTTATCGGTCCATTCCTTGCTTTTAAACTGAACAATTTCAAAGTTGCCGACAATCGTGTACAGTTAGCGTATCCTGGGTACAACTCTTCCTCAGAATCATACTTAAGAGAATCAATTAAATGAACTGTTTCAAAAAAAGTTTCCCCAACATCACGTACCATGTGTTCTAAATGATCATTCATCCATTGGTCTACATAATATGTTCCTCGTGACAAAAATATGTCTCATTAACAGAAATTGTGTGTTCTTGATCATATTGCAAAAAGTCAAAAACCCTATTTTCATACTCTTCACTGATGCGACATTCATTCATCTTGCTTCGATCCATACTATTTTCGTAAAAAACTTCATCAATCTCAAACTTTTAATTCTCACAAGATAAGACCCTACCTATTCGAAAAAAATATTTTCATAATTTCCTAACACATATTCGAAGAAGTCAAACATCATAAATTTGAAAAAATTTTGACAGCATTTCACATTGTTCTCTGAAGTACACAAAATGAAAGAGATCAGTCATTATCACAATCAAGTATACATCCAGAGAACAACACAAATTACCTCAGTCGATATTTTATCAAATTTATGCATAAACCTCAATATACACGTTATAACGAATTATGAAAAATATTTTTTTCAAACAGTCCGATCGGACAATTCAAGATTTAATACAAACGATTAAAAATTTAATCATTTGTACTAGATCTCAAACGGGAACTAAGGTTCGTTCAAAAATTGTGAACTAGAATTATAATAAATCTTCACATTTAAATCAGCAATGCAATAATTAAAAAATAAAAATAAAAGTATTTTAACATGCAACAAATCTAATAATAAATATAAATTTTATTCCAAATTTATCAAGTATCATAAAATTTCAAATAAAAAAATAAGCAAAAAAAATCAAAAAAATTCATTAAAATAATTTTAACATGCAACCCATCTTATAATAAATCTAAATTTTATTTCAAATATATCAAAAATCATAATTTTCCTAATAAAAAAAATAAGCCAAAAAAATACAAAATAAAATATACATGAACTAGAGGAAAATAAAATCATACAAGGATGTAGATGAAGGAGGGTCTGCCGACGAAAAAAAGGTTCATGGTGCAAAGAGGAAGAAAACCCTGCATTTATGTGAAATGGAGACCAAAACAAAATTCAATCGGTTCAAAATGCTTAAATCAGTGCACAAATCAAAACCTAACAAGATTTTTGGTGGAAAACTCATCTACAGAGGTCACGCTGGCCGGCAGAACACGGAGGAGAGCTCGAAAAGAAGAGAAACAGTGAGGTTTCGCGTTGCTATTCTACAATATATGAAGAGGGATGTCTTGTCTGAGACTACCCGACGTTAAGTGATGTCGGATAAGTGAAAAAACCGACGTCGAGTGACGTCAAGGGCGTGGCGAATAGACTTCAAGCTAGAGTGACGTTAGGCGCATGGGGAACAAACGTTAAGGGACGTCGGGACAGTCCTGGACAGACGTCAAAATTGACGCTTTATTTACAAAAATGCCACCAATCATTTTTGATGTCTGTGTTCTCTTCATCAGACGTTAACTAGGTGACGTTATAGGAACTTTGTCTGTTAATAGGAGTTTCATATTATATCATTCTCCAGATAGCGATACAAATAGGTTGTAACAACATCCATGAGGTGTAAATTCAGATCAGTTTGTGCAACAAGGCTAATTAAATATCTAAATGTTGTTGCATCCAACATTGGAAAATATGTCTCTTCAAAATCAATACCAAGTCTTTGTGAAAAACCTTGAGCAACTAACCGTGCTTTGTATCTAACAATTTCACCATTCTTATTTCATTTTTGTACAAAAACCCATCTATTATAGGCACCTTTCGTTTAGCAAGCGAATATAATTATGCTTGGATTTCATCTTTCCATTTTGGCCAATCATTTCTTTGTCGACAATCTTCAATTGTCAATGATTCTTGATTCTCATTATCACTTATAACATCCTTTGCTACATTATATGCAAAAGCCTCGTCAATATTGACTTTATTTCGGTTCCATATTATATGATTCATGACATAATTTATTGAGATTTCATCATTTTCAACAATTGCAGGTACCTGAGGTTCTTCTGGAACCGAATCATTAATTATGTCAAAAGAATCTTTTGGGACTTTTACCCCCCTCAATTAGGCCATCTTGCCTTTTTTTCCTTTTTCTCATCCGAGGATTTTTATCTTTGGAACCGACAAACCTACCATGTTTCATGCGTGTTTGAGATTCATTTGCTATCTTAGATTGTCTAACAAGAATATCAATTCTTATTGGAGCATAGCAGCGGGTATATGTGACTTGGTTGCCCTTTTTGTGTTAGTAAAATCATCTGGTAATTGGTTGGCCAAATTTTGTAAATAAATTATCTGTTGAACTTCTAGTTCACACTCTTTTGTACGAGGATCAAGATGAGATAATGATAATTCATTCCAACCAACATCTCTTTCCAGTTTCTTTCTTTCTCCCCCTAACGTTAGAAAAACTGATTCATCAAAATGAATATCAGTAAATCGAGTTGTAAATAAGTCACTTGTTGATGGCTCAATATATTTTATTATCAACGGAGAATCATATCCAACATATATCCAAACGTCTTTGAGCACCCATCATAGTCTTTTTTGGTGGGGAAATTGGGACATATACAACGCACCTAAAAATTCTTAAATGAGAAATATTAGGTTGCTGACCAAAAACCAATTGTAGAGGAGAGTATTTGTGATAACTTGTTGGTTTGATGCGAATCAATACTGCAGCATGCAGAATTGCATATCCCCAAGTAGTCATTGGAAGATTAACTTTCATAAGTAATGGTCTTGCAATCAATTTTAGACGTTTTATCTGTGATTCTGCAAGTCATTTTTGAGTATGAACATGTGCTACTGGATGTTCAACTTCAATTCTAATTGACATACAATACTCATTAAAAGCATGAGATGTAAATTCACAAACATTATCAAGAGGAATTTTCTTATTTGGATAATCTGGGAAGTGGGCTCTTAACTTGATCAATTGTGCTAATAACTTAGCAAATGTCTGATTTCGAGTTGATAGTAAACAAATATGTGACCATCTAGTGGACCCATCAATTAATACCATGAAATATCTAAATGATCCACATGGTGGGTGTATTGGACCACAAATATCACCTTGTATTCATTTTAAAAATGAGATTAACTCATTTCTTTTTTTTGTAGTGATGGTCTTATTATCAATTTTCCTTGCGAACATGCAGTACATGAGAAATCATTGGAATGAAGAAGTTTTTGACTTTTAAGTGGATGTCCACATGAGTTTTCAGCTATTTTTCGCATCATGATATATTCAAGATGACCCAACTGATCATCCCAAACACGAAATTCATTTCTATTGTAAGCTTCTGGCTTACAATGACATGCGTCTCAATCTTATTAATATATGTGTAGTACAAACCATAAGAAAAGGCTGATAATTTCTCCAATACACATTTTTTGTTTGACTCAATTCGAGTGATATAAAGATATTCAATATCTCCTTCATTATTTGTCTCAATATGATATACATTTAGACGAATATCCTTGAAACTTAATAAGTTTCTATTGGACTTAGGAGAATAAAATGCATTTTTAATATGCAATCTTGTACCTCTTGGTAGAAGTACAATAGCTCTTCTGAAGCCTTCAATTATATTTGTAGTACCAAAAATAGTACTAACATTGACTTCTTGCATTACCAAACAAAAGAAAAATTTTATTACTCTTGAGAATTGTATGAGTTGTTGCACTATCAGCAAGGCATAGATCCTCATCATTGGTGTTAATGCCAATATTCATTCTTCATATAAACATAAATATCAATATTAGATATTACTTTGTAGGAGGGGAAGAAAAAAAATAAAAATAGAGAATTTTATTCATAAAAGTATAAAAACTTATATATGTAAAAGCAACATGAAATAAATATAAAACATTTTCTTAAAATTAAGAACATAATATGAAATAAAAATATTTTCTAGCACTCCCATCACCAATAAGGTGATCAATGCTTCCATCTAGTTTAGAAAAGAAATTACCAATATCAAGATGAGTAACATCCATATGGCCATAATCAGAATCACCATCTTAATAAGCAAGGTGAGTTTCTATTTTCTTCTCATTATTTGTAAGATGCTTTGGTGTACGAAAAATACAACTCAAATGGTCTTTACCATCATAATGATAATATATACTTTCATTTTATTTGCCAATATTTTCACATATTTATTTTCCCTTTTTCACAATATTGTGCCACTTCTGGTGACAAAATGTGTCTTTGAAATTTTCTTTATAACCATGTCCATAATCAATATCACGATCATGAAAATATAAATCAAATATTGTTGCATTCACTTATGAGAATGGAGCATAGCCAATTGGACATGTTTCATGATTTTTTTATTAAAAGCACATTGTTTTGTTCAACCATACAAAGGCATGAAATAAATTCATAATATTTATTGATGCATTCAGTTCTAGGAATGGAGCAGATTGGGCGGATCCCATGATTTTTCATCAAAAGCTTCATTGCTTTGTTCAGCCATACAAAAGCATGAACTCAATTCAAAATATTTGAATATTTGTGAAATCGCTTTTCACAATATTGTTCTTGCAGAAGCAAATTAGTTGCTCAGATGCTTTATTTATTTCTTTAATGGTATCATCAAGACTCATTGCATCTAAATGTATTTCAACATCTAAAATCCATGATAAATAATTCTTCCCCAAAATATCAAGGGTCGAAAATTCAAGTTTTGCAAGATTTGACATGTTTAGAACTAGCACATAAAATATTAATAATAATCAAATTTCATGTATGAAATTACTGAATCAAATAATTAAAATAATAATAATAATGAGACAAAGATGAAAAAAAAACAAATAATTATCATCACACAAATAAAAATATAAGATAAATTTGTGAATGAAGAAAATATTAGAAAGAACCTCGATTAAAGTATGTAGAGCGTTGTCCTTAGAGAGAAAAAAAAAATATGTCTTCACGCTCAGTTGGATAACCCACATGCTTATAATGTACTATAGAACAAAGCTAATAACAGATAGAAGGATACAAGGAAGAATAAAGAATGAGAGAATAGGAAGGAACTCGTGTGTGTCCTATTACTGATAGGAAGAGTTCTATTTACAAATACAACATGATAACCCAGAAAGGATATAAATCAAATAGTTAATACAAAATAATACATAAAGAGTAATAAATCATATGAGTAATTGTATCAAATCAATGGACGACCATTAATTCATAACGATATATATATAATACAAATTTCTAGTCTGCTTTGTGCTCCTTTAGGAAGTTTTATCCATAATGTCCTCCAAAAATAAGTTCAAACTTAGAAAACATACAAATTACAAGGAAAAGTAACCTATTACGATTGCAAGATACCGGTGCATTTCAAATCAAAATGTCCTAAACAATGGGAAAAAATGAACACGAAGAAAAAGTTTTACAAATGGAAAAGTTAAACAAGAAAGCTCATATCGATCTCATAAGCTGACACCGCTATGGCACAATATCTAACAACTAACAACTAAAACAAAGAGGTAGATTTTAGTGATATTCATTCTGTTACACAATTTTCTTTTGAAATTATATTAAATACCTCAAGAATAAATGAAGCTCTTAAATTAATGAAAAAGAATTTCCAAAGCACTTGAAAGGAGCTTGATAAATTTAAGGAAACTTTTACACAATCTAACCACATTTTAGATGAATATATTCCAATTAAATTTGTCCAACATTTAACAAAAAGTACAAAGTAAATAACCTTAATCAATCACCTATTCAATGAGGCTACACAATGATGTTCTTGAAGAACCCTAATCTCATTATTCTAATAAAAATAGAATACAACAAAACTAAAACGTAGTTATTAATGGAAGTTCAGAAATTGAACAGCAAAACGGTTGTGGACAATAGTTAGACTTAGGCACTTCATTCCATCAATCAGAAAGTAGAGCTAAGAAATGATCCTCCACTTCATCTCCTATATCAAAGATCACCGACTCTCTGAGCCTACTTCAATACGAGATACAGTATTAAATTTCAATTTAAAAAAAAAAGAGAGTCTAAAATAGGGTCAAAATAAACACATGCATGGATAATTGTAACCATTAGATAAATTGAAAACAATTTCATATGTTCTTCTTTTGAATTTCGAGTGTCAATCTTCATGCAAGTGAAACTACACTATATGTGCAACAAAAATTTGATATTTTTGAAAAAATATCATAAGGTTGCAAGAAAAATATGACAGATTTATAGCCTATCTTTTCAGCTCCGAAGACAACATCATAAGTCAATTTAATTTCGTAGGTTACACTAACTAATTCTTAAAATGTCACAAAATCATATTGAAAGTTATTCTTAAAATGTCACAATTTAATACTGACGGTGATATTTTCTCCTAAATTAGCACAAATAACAGTAAAATAAATAATTAAAACTATAATATTAGTTTTGCTAACCTGAACTGACTACAGTGTTTCTCTGCTAAGAAAGTTATTGAAATTGAGCATGTAAGTAACATAAAGTTGGTCATACATTCGATTGAGCAATCGATAGTAGTTGTCTCCATTTCCTAAAAATGACCAAAGAAGCAAAAACACCACAAAATCCAACTGCAAACCCAACTCCCATTCCAAGATAGACGGATTCTTCATCAAATTCACCATCTTTATTGATTCTATGTTGGATTGTATTCACAACATTTTTTTCCATGCTACACTTTGTAAGAGGAGCTCCACAAAGTTCCGGGTTTCCATTGTAGCTTGATACACCGAAACTTTGAAGTTGAGTCCCTATTGGAATTTGTCCAGAAAAATTGTTGCATGATAAGTTCAAATAACTCAGAAAAGACAAGTTAGCCATGTTTTCTGGAATTTCGCCAAAAAGCTTATTATTAGAGAGATCAAGAGATTCCAGATTTTTCATTCCTCCAATTGTCTTAGGTATAGTTCCAGTCAAATGATTATAAGATAAATTCAATGTTTGAACTCGAATAAGCCTAAATAATTCCGTAGGAATCTCTCCAGATATCTTGTTAGCTGAGAGGTCAATAGTTCGCCTATTGAAGTCAAGTTTACATTCATAAACTTGACCTTTTTCATAGAAATCAATGTTGCTATCATCTACTAAGAGAGGTGCATAATAATGATCTACTATCATTTCTTTTGTGTTATACGTAATCTGAGGAATTGATCCTGAAAGTTTATTATGGGCGAGATCCAAGTGAATCAAATTAGAGAGAAGGAACAGTTGAGGTGGAATACTCCCCTCAAATTTATTAGATCTTAATATCACCACTTCTAACTTTCTGGACATGTTGTTTGGTATAGCTCCAAAAAAATCATTTTTTTCAAGGTTTATAACTGCCAAACGCGTCAAACATGAGAGTATCATAAGAGCTTCACCGAATAAATCATTATTCCACAAGCTAATTAAAACCAAATGTTTCAAGTTCTTCCAAGCATGTGGAATCGATCCTGTGAAAGAGTTCTGAGAGAAATCTACATATTTGACCTTTGGGGATAAATGCGGGAGCATTCCTCTAATTGAGTTGTTGGATAAATCGATCCTGTCATCAATACTGGCTATTAAACCCCTGAACTTTTCTTCTTCTACATATGAAATTTTTGAGCTCGACATGCATAAATGTGAAAGTGACTTTTGAGTATATATCCATGGTGGAAATTGAGGACCTTGATTTGTATCATCCAAATAAAGCCTTTTCAGTTGAAACAGAGGAATCCATTCAGGACTAAAATGAAACCTTGTCTTGCTCAAGTCCAACTCTTCTAAATTGTGGAGTCTGGAAAAATGCATTTCAGATATTATACCAGAAAAGGAATTATAGCCAATGCATAGAACAACCAAATATGTGAGATTTCCCAAAGTGAAAGGAATGGAACCAGAAAACATGTTGCCTGATAGATCAAGGTATTCCAAATTTTGGTAGTTGAACAAACTTGAAGGTATTTCACCGTAAAAACTATTGTCTTTAAGTTTAAGATAGGAGACATCACGACTGAGATTAAACAACCAATGTGGCAATTCAGAGTTAAAATGGTTATAAGAAAGATCAAGAGTGACAAGTGAAGTAAGATTGACATGCTTTAAAGTTGGGCTTATGTTGGTTAGTTGACATTTACTCAAGTGTAGGACTGATAATGAAGGAGGCATGGCTAAAAGCCAGTTGGTTTCTTCGTGAAGATCAATGTAACTAAGGTCAAGATATTTCACAGAATGAAGTTGAGAAAGCCATTGAACATCAAAATACCCAGATAAAGAAATTTCACCAAGGTCAAGATGAGAGATAGCAGTACTAAGATTAAACAAGCAGCGTAATGATTTTGAGGTGAAATAGTTACCTGAAAGATCAAGAGTTACAAGGGAAGTAAAATTCACATGTTTAAGAGACGAAGTGATGTTTAGTTCACAAAAACATAATCGTAAGTCAGCCAAAGAAGGGAGCATAACTAACAACTGAAGCCAATTAGCATTATGAAGATTTATAAAACCAAGGTTGAGATATCTGAGCGAAGAAAGTTGAGAAAGCCAATCAAGATTATCCATAGAAATATGATCTTCTAAGGATATGTCAAGCGCGTATAAGTCAAGATAATGGAGGTTAGAGCCAAATATGACATTGTTCTGAGTTGGTGGAATGCTAATAACATTAAACTTGTTGCAGCTCAAATCCAAATGATATAGAAATTGAAGTTCCAAAAGAGATAACTTGATTTCACCTTGTAGAAATTGTTGGGATAGGTCAAGTTTTGTAACTCTGCTTGTGGTGTTGTCACAATGAACTCCTTTCCATTGACAACAGTCTTGTTGAGTGGACCATGTGAGGAGGTTGTTGGATGGATCAATAACACCCTCTTTGAACATTTCCAACGTTTCTCGGTCCTTCTCATTGCACCGAACCTGGCTCAGATTGTTGCACACAATCTTTTGGAATGTAAAAGCACCAAAAAGGGAAAGCAAAAGAACCGAAAATTGTGATATAATAAAGGTCATCCTGATTTGTAAAAGAGAAGAAGGATAAATTCAGACCAGATTGTTGAATGATGAGTCTTCTCACTTTGCTCAATGGAAATCTATATTTATAAAGATAGAGGTCATGAATCCTTTAAAAAAGGAATGCAAGAGAACTTTAAATTGTGAAATTTCTTTGAAATTTCACACTGAACAAGCTGACTTTGGAAAGAAACTTTAAATTGGAAAATTTATTTGAATGTACCGTTATTTTTTACATCCAACAAACTTTTCTACACACTTTATATTTAATATTTTTTTTTATTTTCTTTCATTTTTATAAATATAAAATTATTATTTTTTCTAATTGTTAACTGATGCAAGTAAGATAGAAAAACATTTTCCTTTCTTTGAACCTTGTCTTTTTTTTAAAAAAAAAAACTGAAAAGAAAAACACAGATATTACTTTGGGAAAAGAATCTTTAATTCTTCGACGTATTTTCTTTGACCTTAGTGTTTTAAAAGTAGATTATGTGCAGGAAGTTGTGAATGCGATTATCTAGTGCGGCTTGTTTATATAGACTTTTTTCTAATAGCTTTTTAGTTTTTTAGTTGCATGTATCCAAATTACCTAATAATACTATTCACAGAACAAAATAATTATGTGGTCTGTTATGTTTCGACTTGGAAAGAAAAGAAAAAATGGAAAACAAAATAAGAAAAAAAAAAGAAAAAAAAAGTAATGATTAAAGTGGTGAACAATTAATGTTTTGTTATTTGTTGAACTCGCACTTAAATTTCTCATTTGCAGCTAGGTCTATCTCATTTCTCTTTGATTTTAGCTTTTTTTCTCCTTTTTTTACCTCACATGTACCCTAGCTGCATTACGAACAATGATTACTCTACCAATTTTAAGTGCTAATAACATGGAAAAAGACTAATCTACCAAAATCATATATATTCACAATATGCATAAGCGAACTCAAACTATGTTTTATGAAATGTGAAGTAAAATTAATACCTGTTCAGAGCATGCCCAAGTGCACTAAAACTATGTTAGTTTTAATTGTTAGGAGTTTTTGTTGTACAGAAGTTTTCGTTGTTAGAAGTTTTTATTATATTAGAGTTTTCATTATATAATTATTAGTTCATTAATTTGTAATATATCCTTTTACTTTGTATTGTGTATATTATTGGAAGATTTTGTTTAGGTGAAGAGAATAAAGGTCTTTATACTGGTAGTAAAATATACAATTACCGATAAAAAAATTTGTGGCATCAACTCCTTATTGACGAAAACATCGTTCGGTCTTACAGAAAGTCATTACCGACGGTTAAGCGCCCGTCTATAATTGAACTTAACGTTGAAGTATATACCGTCAATGATTACTGAGGAATTTTGATAAATTTGTTTGGTAAAAATTGTACCAATTGAGGTCATCACTTTAATAAATTTCTTTTATCATTATCATAGATAATTTATTTTCTCGTCAGGTTACATATTTCGCAATTTTACTTTTTTTCGAATATTAATTTTTTAAACGCATACTAATTTAATTTATTTTTCTCTTCAACATTTACTTTTCTAGTTTTTAACCACTTTTTACATCATTTACATTTCAAAAGCAAAGTTAAAATTTCAAGTGTTTAGATTTCAAACTATCCAAGACTTTCTAAGAATTCAAGAGTTGTTAATTAATGAGTTTAGATATATTTATAAAATTGATTCGAGAGATAAACTGTTTACAAATAAATTGTGTTGATTTTCAAATCCTAAATCAAGTACTCTAACTTGAAAAACGAATAGTAAGTTAATAGCATTAGAAGAACCCACAAATCAAGTTTATTTGCTTCATTAAAAAATTCGAACAAGCATTCAACCAAATTCTCAAAAAATAATTATACAACTGTTCTTTTAACTCAATTTATTACCTATAATAAAAATTTAAAAAATTAACTATTTGGTAAAATTATAAAAAATATTTATTTTATGATAAATTTTAAAAACAAATTTTTCCTTACTTTAATAATTATGATGAGATATATTTTTTTTTCTTTTTTATTCTCATCAAAAAAGAATGGACACAGGTAGAAAGAATGTTTGTTTTGTTGTGGGTTGCATATCCCGTGACAGAGATCGGATGAGTCAAGTCATAATTTAAGAGTGAAAATTTTAATAAGACAATTGTTGAAAAAGAAATGATTGCAGATGATATCAATTGTCCTGTAACAGAAACTAAATTATTATAAATCTATTATTGAACCAAAAAAATTTTAACCTAAAATATTTTTATAGTTTGTGATGATAGTATATTTTATTTTATCAATAAATTGTAATAATATATAGAGTAATTATAATTTTTTATTTATAATAATAATTATAAAATAAATAATAATTTTTTATTTTATAAATTAATATTTAAATTGATTACTTATTTTTTTCTATTTCATATACCTTGTAGTTCTTTCCTACTATCAGAAAGAATGAAAAGACCAACCCGCATAAGTTACATAAAAAGACATAGGTGGACCAACCCGTCACGTATTTTTCTTGGGAAGTTTGGAACCAACCTACATGATTAGTCCCGTGTTGTGATCCTTGCAATCACATCTAAAAATGAAAAAAACGATGACGACCCAGACATTAAAATTTTAGACGTATGAATAGCAGAAAAACAACGTATTAGTGTGAAATCATTTTAACGATGGCAGCTACAATGAGAAGACAGGTGGAGGAAGGAAGAGTTTGCCTCGTACTTTGGGTCTTTGAGTCCTTATTTACGCAAATCACTGCCATTCTTCTGCCTAAGATTGATTCTTGATTATGTGTACAACACTTGTTGGTTATATCGCATTCTCATTTTCGTTGCATCATTTCAAAATCTGTACACTAGTGCATCTACATTTTACTTTATTCATTTTTTTTCTAAAAGAGACCCGTGTATACGCACGGGTCGTGATTTAGGTTTTTAAAATTTTGTATTTTTAAAACGATTTTAGTGTTATTATAAGAAATCAATTATTAAATTAAATGTTATTATTTGTAATTAATGAAATATAATATATATATATATATATTTATTTGTTACTTTCATTTATTTTTTTTCTAACATTGGATTAGTATCTATTTTAGCTTTTATGTAACATCCCATTTATTTAATAAAGCTAAATAAAGGATATGTCACACAGTATAATATGAGAAGCGAGAATAAAAGAGTATAACGTCACTCCTACAAATATCTCAATTACTTAAAGGATGAATAAAAGAGGCACACCACAATGCCAGTACAAAGTAAAGTAAGAGAGTGATAATGACTTAAACAAATTTCCAAAGAAAGTAATACACGGGCATTAGCCCTAAATGAAAAGCCCAAAAGCAGAAGTCAGTCCAAAGGCTAAGCAGCAGAACCATCACCTCCCTGTTGACCACGGGTGTTCCTCGCATCCGCTCACATCAACAAGTCGATGATCATCGCAAAAAAGAGTACCACACAACAGAATACACAACAACAACAACAACAACAACAACAAAAGGGTAAGTTAGAGCCAAAAGCGGTTTTATCATGCAAATCAGATATACTGTCACAGTCAATTTTCCATACATCACCTAAACATGTTATGACCTTCCAAACAATACACTAAGACTCGACTTGACTCATTTGGATACATATAACCTGGTCGGATTCAGCGGATGCTTGCACTTGTGGTGGATACCTCTGCTCACCCCTGAGCTATGTGTTATAAGTGTTACAATGAATTAATTCCCTCACACACAAGATTAGCCCTTAATGAGTTTCAGGCCTCTTGCTACTCTCACCACAGAAGTCAGTCCGCTCTAGGTGAGACTAACTGACTCTTTAGAGTGTCAGGATGCAGTCCTTACCTAAAATCCTTACCAAGTTATATAGATGGGGCACCACCATGGACACCCACTAACAGGAGCCATGGAATTACGTCACGACCACTGAAGCACGACCCTGAGGATCTCACCTAGAGATCCCAAGGAATTACGTACTGACCACTTATCAAACATATACAAACAGCCAAGCAATAGATACATATATCATGCATAGGAACCTCATACCAACATTCATAACCAACCTTCATTAATCATACGTTGAATCTATACCAACTCATTATTCCCAAACGTGAGTACAATACTTCTCCTCATACCAAAACCATGCCACTGGATTACCAACCATCATGTGCATTTTTGCTCATGTCAAATTCGTGACCACGTATATATATGTCCAACCTCTCATGTATAATTCATATAAAGATCATGCCAAACTCACAATTCCCCACATATAAACATCTCCCAATCATGCATAATCATTCCCATTAAGCCATCATACAATAACTCAAACAAGCCTAAGTTAAACATCCAAGCACAGAGGGAAACCAACTCGGGACGCATTCTCGCCCAGCTCTTCGCTCAGGCTGAAGGTTCTCGCTCAAGCGAGAAGGACTCTCGCTCAGGCGAGCTCCCCTTCGCCTAGGCGAGAGCTCGACAAGGAGAACAATAACCCATGCGCAATCTCGCTAAGGCGAGACCCCCTCCGCCTAAGCGAGACATCTGCTCGCTCAAAACGAGGGTTTGGTCGCCTGAGCGACAACTCGCGTAGAAAGCCTTGGGCGAGCCTCTGCTCATCTCGCCTAGGCGAGGCAAGCTCGCTTGAGCAAGATTATCAGTGTTTACCACTGTTCACGCCTACATCACACATACACACATACCAAACAGAAAATCCAGACAGTCTAGGCATCCATGGCAGCATACAAACTTGAGAAATAATGAAACTAAAATGGTACAAGTCACAATCACACCAGACAAGGAGGTTCTAGCTTCCCTTACTTGGAACGAGCTAGTTTTGATGCCTCGACACCGAACAACGAAATACCACAACTCTAGGAGAAAATTACAGAGCTGGAAAAGTGAACATAGGGTGCTTAATACTGAAGCTCTAACACTACCCACGGAAATAGGACCAGAGATTGAGAAGTATGGGTTGAGAATACTTACGTGAGCCAAAACGAGATCAAGCTGAACGTGAAACTGAGTACGCTTTGGAACCCTAGCAGAGGCGGCATCAGCTCTAAGAGAAGAGGATCTATTTTTCGAAAATGAGCAGCATGGTTAGGGTTAGGGTATGTTAGGTCTGAATCTTCCTTATTGGGCCAGCTCTTAGGCCCACCAGACGAGACAACCCTTAAAATAAAGGACAGAGAAATTAATGGGCCTTACATTCTCCCCAACAACAAAATTTGCGACCTCGAAAATAAAGACTTATCAGGCAAACAGATGTGGGTGTGATTTCCTCATATCCTCCTCCAACTCCCAAGTAGAGTCCCCAGTCCTCCGATCCCAAATGACTTTGACAAGATTGACTGATTTTCCTCTACGTTCCTCAACTCGACTCTTCTCCAAGACAATGGGTGGCACTTCCACAGTAAGATCCTCTCTAATCTGTATATCATCAGCTTCCAACACATGAGCCGGATCAAACACGTACTTCCTCAGTTGAGACACATGAAACATCGGATGAAGGTTTGCCAACTGAGGGGGGAAAGCTATCTCATAAGCCACCAGCCCAATCCTCCTCGTGATCTGATAGGGGTCAAGAAACTTAGGAGACAGCTTCCTTGAGCGGAGAGCCCTTCTCACACCGGTGGTTCAGATCACCCTCAAGAACACATGATCACCCGCCATCAACTCCAAGGGTCTCCTTCTACGGTTTGCATAAGCCTTTTACCTACTCTGAAAGGCCTGCATCCTAACTCGCACCATTCTGACTTTCTCAGTAGTTTGTTCTAGTAATTCTGGTCCAACAAGCATTGCCTCCCCATCCTGATACCAATAGAGAGGAGTCATACACCTCCTACCATAAAGAGCCTCATATGGCGTCATGCCAATGCTCGCATGAAAACTGTTGTTGTAGGTGAACTCTATCAAAGGCAGTACTTCATCCCAAGCACCCAGATGGTCCAAAATGCATGTCTGTAGTAAGTTCTCCAGTGACTGAATCGTCCTCTCAGACTGACCATCTGTCTGAAGGTGGTAGGCTGAACTCTTGGTCAACTTGGTTCCCAAAGCATCCTGTAAGGTTTGCCAAAACCGCGACGTAAATCGAGGATCCTTATCCGATACAATGCTCGAAGGTACTCCATGCAGTCTTACAATTTTCTTTTATGTACAGTTGGGCCAACTTAGCCATGGACGTCCTCAAGTTCATCGCCAAGAAGTGAGCACTCTTAGTCAATCGGTCCACTATAACCCAGATTCTATCATGCCCACTAAAAGTCTGTGGCAGATGGGTCACAAAGTCCATGGAGATGTTGTCCTATTTCCACACGGTTATCTCCAAGGGTTGTAGATTTTCATCGGGTCTCTAATGCTCCACATTCGCCTTCTAACACGTTAAGCATGCTGATACGAATTGAACCACATCTTTCTTCATCCCCTGCCACCAGAAGATTTCCTTGAGATCCTGGTACATCTTAATCATGTCGAGGTGCAGACTAAGGCGACTCTTATGTCCTTCCTCAATAATTAACTTCTTTACCTCCGCATCATTAGGTACACAAATCTTACCCTGAAATCTCAAGATATCATCATTACCCAAGGCAAAATCTCTAGTCTCATCTGACCCAAGCTGTTCTCTAACTTTGTTCAGACTGACATCCAATAACTGCCTCTCCCTAACTGAGCTCAAGAAGTCGCTAGATATAGTCAGGGTACTACATCTAATGAACTCAGACCCTAACTCCACCTGTAACTTCATATCTCAGAATTTCTCAATTAGTTTCGCTTCCTTAATCATGAGATGTGCAGTGTGCACTATTTTCCTACTTAAGGCATCGACTACCACATTAGCCTTCCCCGGGTGATATATCAGTTCAAATTCGTAGTCCTTCAGGAACTCCATCCATCTTCTCTGTCTCATATTCAGCTCATTCTGATCAAACATGTACTTGAGACTCTTATGATCGTTGAACACATGAAATTGGGCACCATAGAGGTAATGCCTCTAGATCTTCAAAGCAAACACTATGGCCGCCAACTCCAAGTCATGAATGGGGTAGTTTCTCTCATGCACCTTGAGTTGTCTCGGAGCATATACCACAACCTTCTTCTCCTGCATCAACACACAACCAAGTTCGAGATGGGAGGCGTCACAGTAGACCTCAAAAGGCTTCCTGACATTCGGGATCACTAGTATCGGAGCGCTGGTCAATTTTCTCTTCAGCTCCTGGAAACTTTCCTCACACTTATTTGTCCAGGTGAAAGGTTGATCTTTCCGAGTGAGTTGTGTCAGGGACGCCACTATCTTGGAGAATCCCTCTATGAATCTCCTATAGTAGCCAGCTAACCCCACAAAGCTCCTGATCTCTGTTGCCGACTTGGGACTTTCCCATTTAACCATTGCCTCGACCTTTGTCGGATCCACTACAATACGATGCGCAGATATCACATGCCCTAAAAATTGAACATCTTCCATCCAGAATTCACACTTGGACAACTTGGCATACAACTGCTTCTCCCTCAAAACGCCAAGCACCAACCTCAAGTGTTCTACATGCTCCTCCTGAGTCCTGGAATAGATAAGTATGTCGTCTATAAATACTACAACGAATTTATCTAAGAACGGTCTGAAAATCATGTTCATGTAATCCATGAACACTGCCAGAGCATTGGTCACACCAAAAGGCATAACCACGTACTCATAGTGTCCATATTGAGACTTGAAGGTCGTCTTCTGTACATCGTCAACCTTCACCAAATCTGATGGTACCCTGATCGCAAATCAATCTTCTAAAACACTGCTGATCCATGCAACTAATCTATCAAGTCATCAATTCTCGGGAGAGGGTACTTATTCTTGATTGTCATCTTGTTCAACTGCCTGTAGTCCACACACAGACGTGAACTCTCGTCCTTCTTCTTCACCAACAACATTGGTGCTCCCCAAGGCGAGGTACTGGGTCAGATGAATTGCTTCTCCATCAACTCCTCAATCTGTTTCTTGAGTTCCACCAACTCCGGCAAAGCCATACGGTATAGAGCCATCGATGTTGGGCCGATTCCTGGTGCTAGATTGATAGAGAACTCCACCTCTCGATGGGGAGGCAACCCTGGCACTTCCTCTGGGAATACATCCTCAAATTCCTACACCATTGGTATGACGGACTTCATCTGTCCTCCTTCCACCTCTAGATGCGTGAAGATCACGAAGCATTGAGCACCACCTTGCAGCTCCTTCAGGACTCCTTGGGACGATAACAACTCAGGCTCCTCTGAGTCGGGGAATAACAACCTCTTTTCTCGGCAATCTATAGGAATGTGATTGGCAGAGAGCCAATCCATCCCCAAGATTACCTCCAACTCTTGTAGAGGCAGGAAGATTAGGTTCACTTTGTACTTGCGTCCCTCTACCTTCGTTGGACACCTCGCACATAAGGACGACGTCCTGACCAAACCTGACGTTGGAGTAGACACCGCAAGCTCACACTGCAGCTCGCACACCGACAGACCCAACCGTTCCACACATGCATTTGACACAAAAGAGTGTGTCGCTCCAGAATCATATAACACACAACATTTCATCTCAGTTATCAAACAATAACCCATAACCAGGTTATGTGAGCCTGCCGCCTCTGCTCCTGTCATGGCATACACCCTGCCTGTTGCCTGAGGCCTGTTGCCTCTGTCCCTCCGCTGATGCTGGTGAGGAGTCTGAACTGGAGGGCGTGTCGCTGCCCTAGCAAGGTTGGGGAAATCCTTCCCAAAGTGGCCTTCCTTGCCACAATTGTTGCACCGACGGTAGCCCTCCATACGCGGGCAGGCGTTCCTCAGGTGAGGGCCTCCACATATATAACACTGTACTCGGCCCTACTGGGGAGGGAAACTCTTAGACCCCTGGGACTGATGGTGAGGTCTATCATATGGCCTCCTCCGCTCCTCATGCCTAGGTTTGGACCCAGATGGTCCACCAATCCTTTGTGGTTGCTGGGGTTGTTGTGGGCGTTGGCCTTCTACCTCACGTTTCATATTCTCCATCACTCTGGCCTTCTCCACCAGAGCGGCCAAATCCTTGATGGACAAGGGAACCACCATCAAACGAATATCACTGCGGAGTCTATTCTCAAACTTGCAGCATCTCCATTCTTCGTCGAGTGGCAGTGTGTAGAAGTGACTGAGATGCTTGAACTTCTCAGCGTACTCAGTCACAAATTTGCTCCCCTGAGTTAGCTGGAGGAACTCCACCTCCTTGGCATACTTGACACTGTCAGGGAAATACTCTGAGAGGAACTTCCCCCTAAAAGACTCCCACGTGACCAGCTCATCCCACCCCTCCATGATGGACTTCATGCATATCCACCAATGCTCCGCCTCCCCTATGAGCATGTATACAACAAAAGATAGTCGATTCTCGGCCGGGCACATCTTCGCATCAAAGATTCTCTCCATGTTCTTTAGTCATTGGTCTGCGGCATCAGGACTGGTCTTGCCTCCAAACTTCGTCGGCTGGTGTTTCAGAAAGTCCTCAAAGCTCCACTCCCTGACTGTAGGTCGTGGCTCAGGACCAAACACAGGGGCACCCGCCTTGTTCTCCTCCAGCTGGCGGAGGACTTCCATATGTTGTCGGTGGGTATCCTCCGCAGCCACCCTCGTAGCCTCCATCTGTTGCATCACAAGCTGTTACTGCTCCAGCGACGCTGTCTATCGCTACATCGATGCTTCATGTTGTTGCATCATCCTCGTGCTCTGTTGCGTCATAGCAGCCACCATTGCTTCTATAGCTCTCGCGATATCAGGTGCATTGCCTTGAGAGGATGTCTACAAAGGAAGTCAATGTCTTACCCAGGCTCCACCATGGGCGCTAAATGTTTTTATCAGGATTTGGCGAGGAGTCTACAAAGGAAGTCAATGATCTCTAAAGACCAGGTTGTTGTCAAGGTGTAATATGAATCAAGCTCCAAAATAGATCAGACAAAAAGATTCACCAGTAAAAATCTCTCAGAAACTTAAGTTAGTGAGAGAATAAGGATTGTATGAGAGAATAGAGTGTTTAGAATTAAATATATATATATATATATATATATATATATATATATATATATGATTTAATAGACTCATCAATTCTATTAATAACTAATATAAGAGAATAAGATGGTAATAATAATAGTATAAAATTTCAATTAAATATTTTAATGAATTTGGGTTGGGATAGTGTAATCCAGACTTCATATTTAAAATTGGGTCTTTCTTCCTGCAACTCCAAATTTTCTTCTTCACCTCCAAAAAAAGTTTAAATCATAAAAATACCCTTTGACCATTTTAGTGAAGCCATACAAATCACACCCCCAAAATTACTTTCAGATGTCGACTTTCGGTGAAGAATACTTCCGGAAATCAAAATATATAACCGGAATTCGATATCCGAAAGTCAAAATATATAACCGGAAGTCGACTTCGGAAAGTCAAAAATATTACCAGAAGTCAAAATATATAATCGAAAGTCAAATTTTTCGGAAGTCAAAATAAATAACCGGAACTCAACTTCCGCAAGCCAAAATATATTACAGGAAGTCGACTTCCGGAAGTCAAAATATATTACCGAAATTCGACTTTCGAAAGTCAAGATATATGTCTTCCGAGAGTCAAAATTAAATAAAAAAAATTCATTTTTTGTTTTTTTATTTCAAATTTAATAATACTTTAGCTTTATTTATTTTTATATTTATATTTATTTTTTCGGTATATTAAATAAGAATAATATTACATATATATATATATACATATTAATATTTTATTTTATTTTTCAAATACATATTAAGAAATATGAAAAAATAAACAATACTAAACTTCAAAGAACATTTAAAATTTAGAAACATAAACTTTAAATAAAATTAAAAATAGTTAAAATAAAATTAATATTTTTTTAATATAAATTTTAAGTATTTTTAATTTAATTTATTTCTTAAGTATTTTTAATATATATTTAAAAAATAAAATTATATATATCTATATATATATATATATAATTTTTTTATATAATGTATTAAAAAAATTAAACTAAAAAAATTTAAAAACAAAACTTTAAATTAAAAAAATATAAACGAAAAAAAAATTATTTTGAAATCCGAAAGTCGACTTCTGGTAATATATTTTAACTTTCGGAAGTCGACTTTTGGTAATATATTTTGACTTCCGAAAGTTGACTTCCGATAATCTATTTTGATTTCCGTTAATATATATTGACTTCCGGTAATATATTTTTACTTTCAGATATTAACTTCCGATAATATATTTTGACTTTTGCAGGTCTAGGAAGAAAGACCCTTAAAACTTAGTCCTCTTTATTTTAAAATGGCTTGATACCATGAGTGACCTTGGACCAAGTACGTATGAAAACAAAATTTAACCGAGGGTCTTTCTTCCTGCACCCCCAAAATTTCTTCAACACCTCCAAAATAATTTTAAATTCACAAAATACCCTTTGACCATTTAAGTAAAACCACATACATTACACACCCAAAATTACTTTTTGATGTCTATTTTCGGAAATCAAAATATATAATCGGAAGTCGACTTTCGAAAGTCAAAATATATAACTAGAAGTTGACTTTCAGAACTCAAAATATATAATCGAATGTTGACTTCGGGAAGTCAAAATATATTACCGAAAGTCAACTTCTGAAAGTAAAACTATATTACTGGAAATTAACTTCTGGAAGTCAAAATATATCATTAGAAGTCAACTTTCGAAAGTCAAAATATAAAATCGGAAGTCGACTTCCGGAACTTAAACTATATAACCAAAAGTCAACTTCCGGAAGTTAAAATATATTACCGGAAGTCGATTTCTGGAAGTCAAAATATATTGCCGGAAGATGACTTCTGGAAGTCAAAATATTATTTTTAAATTTTTACTTTTTAGTTTAATTATTTTTAATACATTATATAAATTATATATATATATATATATATATATAATTATAATTTTTAAATATATATTAAAAATACTTAAACTTTATATTTTAATTTTGTTTTAACTATTTTTTAATTTTATTTAAGGTTTATGTTTTCTAAATTTTAGATGTTTTTTTATTTTATTTATGTTTTATATTTTTCATATCTCTTATTATATATTTGAAAAATAAAATAAAATATTAATATCTATATATATAATTTTATTTTTATTTAATCTACTCAAAAATAAAAATAAATAAAACAAAAATATTATTAAACTTTAAATAAAAACACGAAAAATGAAAAATATATTCTGTTTTCATTTAATTTTTTTTAATGTTTAATTTCTTTAAAATTTTAATAATTTTTTTAGTTTATAATTTTATGCTTTATTAATTTGTTTAATTTATAATTTAGAAATAAATAATTAATGTATATATATATAATTTAAAATATTAAAATATTACACTTTCAAATAAAATAAATTTAAAAAATTCGTTTGTATATATATACATTTGTATTTTTTATTTTGTTATTTTATTTTTTAATTTTTTTAATTTTTAATTTTTATACTTTTTGTTTTTAACATTTTTTAAACTCGTTTATATTTTAATTTTTTATTTTGTTTAAAATGTGCTTTTGAAATAATATATATATATATATATATATATATATTTTTTTTATTTTTTTTATAATATAGTAAAATATAATATTTTCAAATAAATTAAATTAAAATGCATTAACTCTTTAACAAAATATTTAAAAAAATTAAATATATATATATATATATTGACTTTCGGAAGTCGACTTCTGGTAATATATTTTAACTTTCGGAAGTCGACTTCCGGTAGTATATTTTTACTTCTGGAAGTCGACTTCCGGTGATATATTTTGACTTTCGGAAGTTGACTTCTGGTAATATATTGATTTCGGAAGTCGACTTCCGAATATATTTTGACTTCCGGAAGTTGACTTACGGTTATATATTTTAACTTTCAGAAGTCGACTTCCGGTTATATATTTTGACTTCCGGAAGTCAACTTCAGATTATATATTTTGACTTTCAGAAGTTGACTTCCGATAATATATTGATTTTCGGAAGTCGACTTTCGATAATATATTTGGACTTCTGGAAGTCGGCTTACGGTTATATATTTTGACTTTCTAAAGTTGACTTTCGGTTATATATTTTGACTTCCGGAAATTGACTTCATGTTATATATTTTTACTTTCAGAAGTCAACTTTTGGTTATATATTTTGACTTTTAAAAATATTCTTCGCCGGAAATCGACGTCCGGAAATAACTTTGGGGGTGTGATCTACGTGGCTTAACCCAAATTATCAAAGGGTATTTTTGAAATTTTAAATTTTTTTGGAAATGTAGAAAAAATGCCTGGAGGTGCAGGAAATAAGCCCATTTAACCGAAGTTGTATGATCTAAAGAGAACTGATAAACCTTTTTCCAAGTTGGTGAATTCGAAAAGTTTCCCACAATTCATGACTTTAGACAAGTAAGGTAAAACATATTACAAGCTACGTCAATTTTTTCATATAGTTAGTTAAATTGATCAAGTTACAATCAAATTGTATAATTTGAATTGTTATGCTTTTAGGTACAAAGACTTGATCTTGATCTTTGACTATAAATTATATTTTTTGACCCATTAATATATTTGATACAATTAAATATGACAACAGATTGGATTAGATAAAGATAGTGTCTATTCGTATCCATCCATCTAAAAATATTTTTTACGTTATCTGTACCATCTACAAATATTTAAAATATAAATTCAAATAAAAATAAGAGATTTTAAATAAATTCAAATCAAATTACTCAATGAAATATTAATAAAAATAATTTTGATCTCTTAAAATAAATTAGAATGAATTGTAGCAAAATATAAATTTTAAAAAATTAATCTTTAAAAAATAACTTTAATTACACATATCTAAATAACTATTTCATAATTAATATTTTTTCACTTTAATTTTATTTTGTCACTAAAATATAAAAAATTAATTAAGTAAAATTTATTAATATTTTTTTGCCCTAACCGCGATATCCGTTAGGTACATAGAGTATCCGCCGTTCGGTGAGGAATTTATTTTTCATCCCTATATACAACAAAATAAACTTGCATTTAGGTTCCAAAATTATACAGATAAAAAATAAAAATATATTTTTTCTTATTTCTATCATTTCGATATCCATTTCAAAAGTAAATATTAACAACAATTTGTACAATCAAGTTTTCATAAAATAAATTACGATGTATGGTTGCATCTGTGTAATTCTAGTTTTTATTCTCAAATTTAAAAAGAATTTTGTTAATCTCTCAAAAGTAAAAGAAAAACATGAGTTTTTGAAGATTAAACTACTTTTAATCCTTTAATTTAGTGTTTAGAAACTAAAACAATTTTTTTTAGGAGAGAGAGAAATAAACTTCAATTGAAAATCAAAACCATACTCATTCCAAACTCCAACTCCTAAAAATAGGGGTGGCAATGCGGGCCGGCCCGCCCCGTTTAGGCCCGCCCCGCATAAGACCCGCCCCGCCCCGCACATTTTATGCGGGCCGCATACTCTGGCCCGCCCCGCATACACGTTGGCCCGCGGACCCGCGGGCTGACCCGTTTTTTTTTTTTATTATTTTTTAATTTATTTATTTTTTTTATGATAAAACTTTCAATGTTTAAAAATTGGGAAACTTTAAGAAGTTCACAAAATTA